>Ga0316217_10001832_pt1 | contig 26770 bp, 27 predicted proteins | sample 1anoAmetaG_FD_203633 | JGI IMG/M metagenome (GOLD analysis project Ga0316217, IMG submission 203633) | Freshwater microbial communities from Trout Bog Lake, Wisconsin, USA - 1anoA | ecosystem: Environmental > Aquatic > Freshwater > Lake > Hypolimnion/Profundal zone | place: USA: Wisconsin...
GGATCAGAGAACAGAGAACAGAGATCAGAGAACAGAGAACAGAGAACAGAGAACAGAGATCAGAGAACAGGGAACAGGGAACAGAGAACAGGGAATAGGGAATAGGGAATAGGGAGTTGGGGGTAGAACATTGTTTGGGCAGGCGGGGCGTTTTCATTGCCCTGTATTCTTGGCGGTAGATCATTTTGCAGGTGACCGTGATTCTTGGTACGCAACTTCTCTTCTCGATGGTCACCACTGCGGTGGGCCGCGTCTTGCTGGTGCGCGATCGTCTTCTCGGCCGGGTTGCATGGTGGGGGCGTGGCAAGGCGCTTGGTCCAGGTGTCTCCCGCTGCGCGATTCCCAGCGGCAACAACACGCTGGACGCGGTGCTGACCATGCCTGTTGGGCAGGCTCCGCGGGCCAGTCTGCTGCTCTGTCACGGCATTGGAGAGACCGTGCAGCACTATCTCGGCGTGCAGCGGTTGCTGGCGGTTGGCGGTGTCGCGTCGCTGGTCTTCGATTACTCCGGCTACGGGCGCAGTTCGGGATTCTTCAGCGCTGGTCAGGCGGAGCGGGATGCGGTTGCTGCCTTTCGCTGCCTGAAGCGGCTGACGGCTCCCTTGCCCGTCTCGGTGCTGGGATTCTCGCTGGGCAGCGGCATTGCGGCGGCAGTTCTGCCCAAAGTTCCGGTTCATCGCCTGGTGCTGTGCGCCGCATTCACCTCGCTGCGCAAGGCCGCGGTCAGTGTGGGGATTCCCAGGGTGTTTGCATTTCTCGTGCCGCCCATCTGGGACGGCGAGCAAGCCTTGCGCGGCTGTCCGGTTCCGGTGCTGGTGGTACACGGCGAACAGGACCGGCTCTTCCCGGTGCGCATGGCGGAGGAACTGGCTGCTTGTTGCGGGGGCCAAGCCGAACTGGAGATCGTGCCGAAGCTCACCCACAACCAGCCCTTCCGCCACCCGGAAGAGTCCTATTGGGGGCGGATCGCCGCTTGGCTCCAGCGCCCGGACGGCGCATCGGATAAGGCGTTCAGCGCCTCGGCTGCGGGCAATGGGATTGGTGTTTGAGCCCGAACCGATCCGGGCGGAGACCCCTCCAGGACAGCCGGTCTGGAGACGGCTACGTTCTGGCATTTCGCAATCGGGCGGTCCCGGCGCGATTGCATTCTCGCAGTTTTTGCGGGGTTGATTCTGAGGCTTCCCACCCATTTCACAAAGAACGTGAAATGGATGGGGCGCGGACGTGGATGGCAAAAGCGAGAATGCGTTAGTTGTTACGGGCCACCACAAACTCCGGCAGCCAGAGCAGGGCGCGTTTGAACTCCGAGTCGGGCAGCGGCGCCAGCGCCTGGAGAGCTTGCTTGGCGTAGCGATCGGCGGCGGCCATGGCGTACTCGACCGAGCCGTTGCGCACCAGGATCTGCTGGATTTGCTCGCGGGACACATGCTCGAAGCTGCGATCGTTCAGAACCTGCTGGATGGCCTGGCGATCGGCGGCGGTGCCGTGATCGGCCGAGTGGATCACCGCCAGGGTGGCCTTGCCCTCGCGCAGGTCGCTGGCCACGGGTTTGCCCAGAACTTCTTCGGTGGCCGTCAGATCGAGCACGTCGTCGACAATCTGGAAGGCCAAGCCGACGGTCCGGCCATAGGCGGCCAGAGCAGCCTCGTCGGCCTCGCTGGCGCTGGCCAGCACCGCGCCCAGGCGCATGGAAACGGCAAACAGGCAGGCGGTCTTGCGGAAGATCAGGTCGTAGTATTCGGCTTCGGAGACGGCTTTGCCCAGCTTCTGAATCTGCAAAAGCTCGCCCTCGACCATCTGCTGGGTCAGGCCGATCAGCAGTTCGAGCACGCGGAGGCTGTTCTCCTCCAGCGCCACTTTGAAGGCCTGCATGTAGAGCCAGTCGCCGGCCAGCACGCACTTTTCGTTGCCCCAGGTGGTATTGGCCGAAGGACGCCCGCGGCGCATGTCCGCGCCGTCGATGATGTCGTCGTGGACCAGCGTGGCGGTGTGCACCATCTCGACCACCGTGCCCAGGCGGATGGCGCCGGGGCCGGAGTAGCCCAGCATGTGCGCGGCCAGCAGCAGCAGGGAGGGACGAATGCGCTTGCCGCCGCCCTCGCGCAGGTATTCGGCGATCTCGGTGATGGTGGTGACTCCGGAGGTGGAGTCCCGGCCCAGTTCCTGTTCGATCGCCACGAGATCGTCCCGCAGCAGATCGAATACCTCTCTCGCCGTCGCTATCGCCAATGTGCTCAAAGTTCTCCGGTTCCCGTACTCTGCGGCTTCAATCGCCGGGGCACAACTTCCTTATATCGGATGCGACGGTCTGGCGCAAAGCGGCGCTCAATTTGTGCGGTAGTTGGTGAACTGCAACTCCACGCCCAGGTCTTTGCCGCGCAGCAGGGCGATGATGGTTTGCAACTCGTCGCGGTCCTTGCTGCTTATTCTCACTGTATCGCCTTGGATGCTGGCTTGGGCCTTCTTTTTCGAGTCCTTGACCAGGCGGACGATTTCCTTGGCCTTTTCGATGGGGATGCCCTGCTGGAGCTTGATCTTCTGGCGGACGCTCTTGCCCGAGGCTTCCTCGAGCTTCTCGTAGGTCAGGTTTTTCAAGGAGACGCCGCGCTTGACCAGCTTCTGGCCGAGAATCTCTTTGACCGCTTCCAGATGGTACTCCCCGTTGGAGGCGAGCTGAATCTCCTCGCTGCCCTCCAGGGTAATCTCCGAGTGGGAGTCCTTGAGATCGAAGCGCTGGCGAATCTCCTTCAGCGCCTGGTCGATGGCGTTGCGGACTTCCTGGATGTCCACTTTACTGACGATGTCGAACGAATTTTCCTGCGCCATGGCTTTCCTGTCCTCGTTCTTTGAAAGGCTGCTGCCTGTAATGCCTCTATCAGTTTCCCACGTCTGCCCGCAGGCGAAACAGACGGAGGAAGTTTTTCGTGGTTGCCGCGGCAATTTCTTGGGCTTCCGCGCCTTTGAGTTCCGCCAGCGTCGCGGCGGCGCGAGCGACCCAGGCCGGTTCGTTGCGTTTGCCGCGCTGGGGCGCCGGAGCCAGCCAGGGGGCGTCGGTCTCTACCAGCAGGCTGTCCAGGGGGATGAGGGCGGCCACGTCGCGCAGCGGCTGCGCCTTGGGGTAGGTGATGTTGCCGGCAAACGAGATCAAGAAGCCCAGGTCGAGCGAGCGCCGGGCCTGCTCCCAGCCGCCGCCGAAGCAGTGCATGATGCCGCCCAGGCCGGTGGGACGCCAGCAGGCTTCGAGGATTTCGAGCAGATCGTCCCAGGCATCGGTGACGCCGTCCTTGGGGCGGCAATGGATGAGAATGGGCCGGTTGCGGTTGGCGGCGACTTCCAGTTGGCGGATGAGGCCCTCGCGCTGGATGGGGTGCGCGGCGCCTTCGTGGTAGTAGTCCAGACCGATCTCGCCGCAGGCGATGACCTCCGGCTCGGCCAGCAGGGAATCGAGCTTGGCGAGCACGGCTTCGTCGATCTCAGGGGCGTTGTGCGGGTAAACGCCGGCGCTGGCGAAGAGGCGAGGCATGTTGGGCTGGCCGTTGAACTGGCGGCAGATGTCGAGCGCCTTGTGCATCTCAGCAGCTTTTTCGCCGATGCCGATGGCCAGCACCGCGCCGACACCCGCCTCGAAGGCGCGGGTCAGCATGGCCGCGCGGTCGTCGGTGTAGCGCGGGCTGTCCAGATGGGCGTGGGAATCGATCAGCATGGGGGCCTCGGGGGGAATTTGATTGCGGGCGCTTCTTCCATTTTACGGGACTAGCAGCGCGGGGGGATGGAGCACGGGAAGGTGCAGGTGTTGCTCGAAATAGTCGAAATCGCTGTCGCTGTGCAGGAGGCGGTAGCCGGTCTGGATACAGAAGGTGGCGACGAGGCAGTCGATGGTGCTGCGGATGGTCACGCCCAATCCGCGCAATGTGCGGAAGTTGCTGGCTGCCTGGACGGCCAGAGGGTAGGCAAGGGAATCGAAGACAGGCATGGCATGGAAGAACTGCTCGGCATGACGAAAGCGGTTGTCGAAACGGATTCCCTGAAGGACCTCCGCGAGCACCAGGGTGGTCAGGCCAACGGTCCCGAGATTGCGCGAGGCGTGGAGCCACTGTGTTTGCGGCGTATGCCGCCGATTCAGAAAGTCAATCCACACCGATGAGTCGACGATCACCATGCTGTACCCTCAGGCTGCGACTGGGTCCGATTCATGCGACCGACTTCTTGCTCAGTAGCGGCTCGGACTCCCAATCCTTGTCCCAGTCGGGGAAGCGGGAAGCGCGCATTTCGTCGAGGTTGCCCTCCCAGCCGACGCCCCAAAGCTTGCCAATGGCCCGAGACTGGCGATCAAGCTGCACGACCAGGCGCAAGGCCTCCTCGACTACGGCCTTCTTGGTGACCGTCTCGGAAAGTTCCATGGCCTGCCTCATCAACTTGTCGTCGATTTCGATGTTGGTGCGCATGGGCACTCCTAGATCTCGGTGGGAAACTCCGGGTAGTTGCCGTTCTTCTTGAGATCGGCGAACCACTCGTCCAGCCGCCCCTCGCGTTCGGCTTTCTGGCGGGCGATCTCCTGCAGACGGAAGTGCTCGGCGACGTCTTTCTCGTGGAGCTTGAGAGCGATGAGCTTGCGCAGGCTGGCCTCGACGGCAGCCCTTTTGGTGGCAGCCCCGGTGGCCTTCATCGCCTGCCGCATCAACGTGTCGTCGATCTCGATGTTGGTGCGCATGGGCGGGCCTCCCGATGTGTAAGTATGGCACGAATGATGTGTATAGACAATCGAGAAGAGAGAGAAGAGGAAGTGCCTATTGAATTTGTCGCAGCAGGAAATAGGGGCCGTCCGGTCCGTCTTCCACCTGCACTGAAAATGCAGCGGATTGAGGAAAAAACCTGAAGTTGGCGCCATCAGGAAAATCGAAAGCCAGCTCATCCTTCATTGCTTTCTCGACGTTGGTTGGTTCGCTTTCCTGGTACACAATTCGACCATTCTTCGTGAATACAAGCTGGCGATCAAACTCTTGGTACCCTTGCTCCGGGTTTCCAAGGGCACGCGTCCGGTCTTGCTCTGTTGTGGCACCGTTGAATGCGAACATCCTGTCCCATTCAAACGGAGTGAAATCTCTGGCGCGAATCTTGCAGGAGGTGTTCCCGAAACAGGAGCGGTGGATTTCACGGACAATACTGCTTTCAACTTTCCCCACACGGGAGCAACCGGAAAGTGGCAGAAGAATGCCAAGAGCCGCAGCAAAGCCGCAGCCCTTGATCCCTAGCCTGATTACTTCCGCGCCCCTCATTGCCGATTCCTTCTGGCCTCTAGACTTTGTGGCTTCCAGCGCTTGGACTCAGCTAGTCTACTTGAGCCTTGCGCCTAGCGGAACATCTTCCAGGAAGCCGGTGAGCACGGGAGCGCCGCCTTCGAGCGAGGCGGCCAGCAACATGCCGTTGGACTCCAGGCCGCGCATCTTGCGCGGGGCCAGATTGGCCACGATGACGATCTTGCGGCCGATCAGCTTTTCCGGCTCGTAGTACTGGGCGATGCCAGCCAGGATCTGCCGCTTTTCGTAGCCGAGATCGACTTCAAGGCGCAGCAGTTTGTCGGCCTTGGGCACGCGCTCGGCCACCAGGATTTGCGCCACGCGCAGATCGACCTTGATGAAGTCGTCGATGGAGATGTGCGGCGACGCAGGCGTCTGCTCCTCGGACTCCAGTGTCGGAGCCGGGTGCTGCAAGCCGGCAGGGGTGGTGTCGACCGGCGGCGCGGGCGGTTCCACAGGCGCGATGGGTGCGACGGGCGAAGTTGCCGCGGTGGCTGCATTGCCGGAGGCGGCTTCAATGACGGTTTTGCTGTTCTGCTCTTCGATATTTTGCATACGCTCGGTTGCGTCCTTTTCCGCGCGGGGGAAGAGCGGTGTGGGCTCGCCAAACTGCGTCCCGGCCTGCAATCCGCCCCAGGCGATCTGTGTCAGAAATGCGTTTTTTGCGGCGTCGGCGATCTCGCCCTGGCCGAGTTGCCGCCAGACCTTGGCGGCCGATTCCGGCAGGATGGGATACACGAGCGCAGTAACGATGCGAATAGCCTCAGCGGCCGTGGCCAACACGCGGGCCTGGAGCTGCGCGTGATCGGCCTCGGAGCGGTCGGCGGGCTTCTTCCACGGGGCGTTGGCGGTCAGGTAACCGTCGGTTTCGGCGACCAGCACCCACAGAGACTTCAGAGCTTCGGAGAAGTTCAGCTCGTCGAAGGCTGGGCCAAACGCCGCAATAGCCGTTGCCGCGCTCTCGCGCAGGGAGGTCTCGGCGGCGGTATCGGGGCCGGTCTCCGGCAGCACGCCGCCGAAGTACTTGTGCACCATGTTGACCACGCGGCTGACCAGGTTGCCGTAGCCGTTGGCCAGATCGCCGTTGTAGCGCTGCACCAGAGCATCAAAGGAAAAACTGCCGTCCTGGCCGAAGGGAATCTCGCGCAGCAGGAAGTACCGCAATGCGTCGGAACCCAGAACCGCGTGGACGGTTTCGGCGCGCACGATGTTGCCCCGCGACTTGGACATCTTGCCCTGGTCGAAGAGCAGCCAGCCGTTAGCCTTGACCGAGCGCGGCAGGGGCAGGCCCGCGGCCATCAGGAAGGCCGGCCAGTAGATGCAGTGGAAGCGGGTGATCTCCTTGCCCACCAGGTGCATGTCCGCCGGCCAGAACTTTTTGAACCTGGCTTGATCCTCGGGCGCGTCCGACCCATAGCCGAGCGCGGTGATGTAGTTGGCCAAGGCGTCCAGCCAGACGTAGACCACGTGCTTCTCGTCCCCGAGGACGGGAATGCCCCAGGAGAAGCTGGTGCGGCTGACCGACAGGTCGCGCAGGCCGCCGCGGACGAACGAAATGACCTCGCGGCGGGTCGATTCCGGCTGCATGAATCCAGGATTGGCCTCGTAAAACTCCAGCAGCTTGCGCTCGAAGGCCGAGAGCTTGAAAAAGTAGTTTTCTTCGCTCACCGTCTCGGTGGCGCGCCCGCAATCGGGGCAGACGGTGCCCGGAGGGCCATCGACGTAAAGCTCGTCCGACACGCAGTACTGGCCGGTATAGGAGCCTTTGTAGATGAAGCCGCGCTCCTGCAAAGCGGCAAAGAGCTTCTGCACGCCGCGTTTGTGGCGTTCGGAGGTGGTGCGGATGAAGTCGTCGTAGGTCAGGCCGAGCTGGTCCCACAGGCCGCGGAACTCGCCGGAGATGGCGGTCGCAAACTCATCGGGGGTGCGGCCGGCCAGTTCGGCGGAGCGCTCGATCTTCTGCCCGTGCTCGTCGGTGCCGGTGAGGAACCAGGTCTCGATGCCCAGGGCCCGCTTGCGGCGCGCAATGGCGTCGCAGACGATGGTGGAGTAGGCATGGCCCAGGTGCGGCCGCGCATTCACGTAGTAGATCGGCGTGGTCAGGTAATAGCGGTTTGAGCTGGATGCGGAATTTGTCATATTTGGGACGATTGCGTCGGTTCGCCATGACTGGCCGGGCCGGGATGCGGAGACAATCTGTTCTTCATTTTACGGCATTTGCGGTGCGGGCAGGCCGAAGCGGCTTGCGGGTCGAGTCAGGACGGTCGGCCGAGGGGAATGCGGCCGCCGGGTGAATCAGAAATTGACCCAATAGATGGCCGCCGCAGCGAGAAGGCCAATAAACGTAAGTATGGCCAGCTTCACAAGCGCCTCCTCAATTGGCTGGAACCAAAAACCTGCAAGCTTTAGAAGCGGTTTTCGCCCTGATGGATGCTCCTCACGATGGCGCGACGATCCCACGCGAGCAGTTGGAAGGTCGAGGGAAATGGACTTGAGAGCCTCCCCAGCCTCGTTTGGGAAACGGAGGAGAGCGCGTAGAAGATGATCGGTATCAATCGAATATTCCTGGTCCAAATCAGCTTCTTGCGCGGCGTACGCCAGAGCCATCTTTGAGTTGTTGTCCAGGGGAATATCGGTCATGAGCTGATCCTTCGTGGCCTTTCCGAATGGCCACTGAATCCCAAGCAACGCGCATAGGTCAGGGATCTTGTCTTTGAGGGACCAAATCTCGGAGGCACGCCCCTTACTCTCCCAGGACAGTCCGATAAGAAGATGCGCCACAGTAATATACGCGACCGGTTGGTGACCAGCCGTATAACGGGCGAAGAAAACCGCTCTTCTAGCCTGCTCCGTGTACCGTTCGAACATCGGCGCGCCTCCGGACCAGCCTAACACCGCCAATCCGACAGCCACCCGAAGGCGGCGAAGCCGCGTGTGGCCCCACCGCAGGTGGCTGGTAGAATAAGCCTTGAAAATCAAGGATTTTTGAGGTCAAACGACGTGTATCTTGAATTGCAGAAAAGGCTCGGCGACAGCCTGCGGGCGGTGTTGCAGGAAAAGTACAACCTTCAGCTTGAGAACATTCCGCTGGAGATTCCTCCCGATCTGCAATTCGGCGAGCTGTCCACGCCGATCTCCTTCGAGCTGGCGCGCAAGCTGCGCAAGGCCCCCAAGATGATCGCCCAGGAGATCGTGGCGGCCATCGGCACGCTGGAAGGCTTTGCCGGGTTCGAGGTGGCGGGCGCGGGATACATCAATGCTCGCCTCGACCGCGCCGCCGGGGTGCGCGCGGTGGCCTCCGGCGTCGGTCTGGAGACAAAACTGAGCGGCCTGCACTCGCTGGTGGAGCACACCAGCATCAATCCCAACAAGGCCGCTCACGTGGGCCACTTGCGCAACGCCATCCTGGGCGACACGTTCGTCCGCCTGCTACGCGCCGCCGGGCAAAAGGTGGACATCCAGAACTACATCGACAACACCGGGGTGCAGGTGGCCGATGTGGTGGTGGGCTTCCTGCATCTCGAAGGCAAGTCGCTGGCCGACGCGCACCTGCTGCTCGACGAACTCAAGCAGAAGGGACAGCGGATCGATTACTACTGCTGGGACCTCTATGCGGCCACCTCGCAATGGTATACAGCCGGGAATGCGGAAGAGAACGAAGCGCGGAAAAAGCTGCGCTACGCCACTCTGCACGAGATCGAGCAGGGCGGCAACGAGACCGCCGCGGTGGCCGAGCTGATTTCCACCGCCGTGCTGCGCCGCCATCTTGAAACCATGCTGCGGCTGGACATCGAGTACGACTTTCTGCCCCGCGAGAGCGAGATCCTCCACCTGAAGTTCTGGGAGTCGGCCTTCGAGCAGTTGAAGCAGACCGGCGTGCTCTACTTCGAGACCGAGGGCAAGAACAAGGGCTGCTGGGTAATGACCCGGCCCGGCGCGGACGTGGTCGAGGGCGACCTGAACGAAGACGCGAAAGTCATTGTGCGGTCCAACGGTACGGTGACGTACGTGGGCAAGGACATCGCCTATCACCTGTGGAAGTTCGGCCTGCTGGGCAAGGACTTCGGCTACAAGCCGTTCTTCGCATATGCCGATCGCGAGTGCTGGATTTCGACCGAGCAAGGCGAGGCGGAGCATCCGCAGTTTGGCGGGGCGCAGGCCATCTACAACGTGATCGATGCCCGCCAGAGCGATCCGCAGGCCAACGTGATCCAGGCGCTGCGCGGCATGGGACACACCGAGCAGGCCGACCGCTATACGCACTTCAGCTACGAGATGGTGGCGCTGACGCCGCGTTGTGCGGTCGAGCTGGGCTACGACGTATCGGAAGAGGACATGAAGCGGCCCTACATCGAGGTCAGCGGCAGGAAGGGCTTCGGCGTCAAGGCCGACGATCTAATCGACAAGCTGATCGCCGCCACCCGCGCCGAGACCGATGCCCGCCAGACCGGCCGCGACGAGGCCGAGCGGCAGAAGATTGCCGAACAGATCGCCATCGGCGCGCTGCGCTACTTCATGCTCAAGTACACGCGCAATTCGGTGATCGCGTTCGATTTCAAGGATGCGCTGAGCTTCGAGGGCGAGACCGGCCCCTATGTGCAATACGCCGTAGTGCGCGCGCGGAATATCTTCCGCAAAGCGGAGACCACGCCGGAAGCGGTGTTAGCGGAGTTTGCGGAGTTAGCAAGTCAGCAAGTTAGCGAGTCAGCGAGTCAGCCCGCCGGCGAAGTGGCGGGGTTCTTGCAGGACGAAGGCGCGCAGGACATCTGGGCGCTGTGGCTGCGCGCGGCGCGGCGGACGCTGATGCTGGAGCAGTGCATTACGACCTCCGAGCCGGCTTATTTGGCCAAGCACGCCTTCCAGCTAGCCCAGGAGTTCAATAACTTCTACCATCGCCACCACATTCTCAACGAAGAGGACCCGGCGCGGAAGACGTTTTTGCTGGCCACGGCGGCGGTTGCGCTGCGGGAACTCGTAGTGGCGCTAAGCTGGCTGGGCATCGAGAGCCCGGAGGCGATGTAAGAGCGGCTTTTAGCTGTTAGCTGTTAGCTCCTGTTTCGCTCGGGGCGGGATTGGCAGGCGACCGGCCGAAGTTCGTGCTTTCCCACCCATTCCGCAGAACACGCGGAATGGATGGGGCACGGTGGTTCTGCGGCACCCGGCAGTTGGTTAGAAGCCCGTATCCGGCGGGTCTTCGGCGGAGGCTTCCATGCGGGTGAGGATGGCGCCCAACTCCTCGAACTCCGGGCGGCCGTGGAGGGGTTTGAGGCGCGGGTCGGCGTGCATCTGGAAGAACCAGGGGCAGCGGGCGTCGGCGGCGACCTTCAATTCGGCCAGAGCGGCATCGTAGTCTCCCAGGGCGACATAGGCGGCGGGATTGAACGAGCGGATGACGAAGCGCTCGCGGCTCAGCCACTGCATACGTTCGAGAATGAGGCGGGCTTCGTCCTTGCGGCCCTCGCAGGCCAGGGTATAGGAGTGGACCGAGGTGGCCAGATCGAAGTAGGGAAGACGCCGGGCAAGCGCCTGGGCAAGCTGCGTTGCGCGCTGTGCCTCCCCGTTAAAGGCCAGGATCATGGCGCCGTAGAGGCTGGTGCCTTCATGGTCGGGAAAGTGGGCGATGCCCTGGCGGACCTGGTCCATGCTGGCCTCGGCTTGCCCATCCATGTGGAGCGCCCAGGCGAGGCGGGCGTGCAGCCAAGGTGAATAGGGGTCCTCGCGCAGCGCGGCGCCCAGCAGCGCGATGGCCTGGGCATAGTGGCCGCGGCTCAGTTCGAAGATGGCGCGGACGCGCGTGGTCCAGGGATCGTGAGGCAGGTGGGCGCTGAGGGAGAAGGCCCACAGGGCCGCGGGCAGATTGTAGTCCCAATGGAAGCCGATCCAGCCCAGGGCGGGCAACATAGTTTCCGCCTGGCGGGGAAAATCGGGGACCGACTCGACGGTGCGGTGCACCAGTTCGGCGGCTACGGCGGGCGCCATGAATCCGTAAAATTCCTGCGTGACGCACAGGTGGACGAGATCGGCCTTGGCGGCGATCAGGGTGGGATCGAGCTCGGCGGCACGGGAGAGGTGTTGCAGCCCGTCCTGCATACGGTGCCGCTGAAGGGTTTGCCACTCATAGCGAGCCCGCTGGAAGGTCTCGTAGGCCTCGCGGTGGCGGGGAACGAATTCCTGGGTAGCGGCGGCTGAGAGAGAGACACCTTCCTCTCCGAGGCGAAAGAGCAGCCGTTCCACCAACTCCGATTCCAGCCCGGCGATGCGGTTCTTGGCCACCAGGATGTCTTCTACCCAGAGTTGGGCGCCGTCTTCCACCCGGATCATCTCCGCGCGCAGGCGGAAATGGGAGGGCACGGCGCTGAGCGTTCCGGTGAGAACCAGGTTGGCCTTGAGCGCTTCCCCCACTTGCTGCGCCGTAAGTCCGCGCCGGGCCAAGGTGAAAACGGAGTCCCTGGCCAGCACCGAGGCGACGGGATTGGGCAGGTTGGAGAGGCGGGCGGAGGATTCTTCGGCGATCGCCAGGCCGAGGTGCTCGGGAACGTCGTAGCCGGTGGCGAAGGGCACGATGGCCAGCCGGGGAATCGCTCTGGCCGTCTCGGAAGCCTGGGCCTTGACCTCGGCAGTAAGGCGGTAGCCGCGCTTGTAGACGGTCTGAATGCATTCTTCCGGCGCCAACCTGGCGCGCAACGAGGAGACGCACTTGGGAAGGCTGTCGGCGGTGACATTTACGTCTCCCCAAAGCGCCTGCTTCAGTAGGCTGGGGGAGACGATCTGGCCGGCATGGTCCAGCAGGTAGCGCAGGGCAGCCAACTCCTTGGGCGGGAGATGCACGATGGTCTCGCCGCGAAAGAGCGTGCCATCGGCTTCGAGCCGGAACCCGCCAAACGAATACACCGGTTCCCCGCCGCTCCCCGCAGGAGCAACGGCGGGGGAGGCTGGAGGTGTGGAGTCCGGCGGAGCTGACAAAGGCTGACGCACCCGATTCAACGCATTTCCTCGGAGTCCCGGTCTACCCGTTTGCCGATCTTTTGCGATATTCGTAGCACGAATCGCGGCTGCGGAGAACGATCGCAGGGATCGGCACGGGAAGCGGCCTGGGGAAAATCAACAGTATTCCCTATGGAAACCTGTGCTGCTGCGAGCCCGGTAATTTTGTGTCTGTCTGATTATCCACATCTCGGGCGGAAGGGGAAACTGTGCCGCCGACTTTTTCCTTGCAAAGTAATCCAAGGTGGTTACTCGATTACCAAATAGTAACGGTAGCGTGGTTCGAGTATATGATTCATTCGATTGCGATTGAACGGGTTTTGATTGGAGGAGGCGCGATGCGGCCGCGCGATGCCAACATCGCAACCGTGCAGGAAAGAAACGCCATTCGAAAATCGAACGGGCGGAGAACTCCCGACTCTGGGGGCCGGAGGCGGCCAACTTCAGAAAAACTTCAGGATTTCCTCAAGGGCCCAGGGACAGGCCGATGCCAAGCTGAAGGAGAGGAGTCCGTCATGTCGAAAACCGTTTCCTACGCGCAGTGGTCTCTGGAACCGTATTGCATCGGGATGAAGCTGCGCACCTTGCGCACGCAGAAGGGTCTCACGCTTTCCCGGCTGGCGGCGGAGACGGGTCTTTCCACGGCGCTTTTGTCCAAGCTGGAGACGGACCGGATGATCCCCACGCTGCCCACGCTGGCCACCATCAGCCGGGTTTACGGCGTGGGCATGAGCTACTTTTTCTCCGAGCCGGCGCGGCACACGCTTTCCATCACCCGCAAGGCCCACCTGCAAGGAAACGGTCGCGGCGTGGAAATGGTGAAGTCCATTCCGCTGAATGCGCTCTCGGAAGCGCCCCGGCTGCAAGCGCGGATGATCGAATTCCCGTCCAGCGGAGCGGTGTCCACCAGCGAAGGCTTCCGCGAGACCAGCGGTCTGGTCTACGTGCTGGAAGGCCGGTTGCAGTTGGACGCGGGCGGTTTGCACGAGGTGCTGGAGGCCGGCGACTGCGCCTATATGGAGAGCGAGATGGCGATTGCCTGGAGCGCGGCGGGCAAGCATCGTTGCCGCGTGCTCACGGTGATGCCGGCGGCTTCGCGGACGGAGGGTTGAGCGGTCCGGCGAGTGGGGGCTGCCGATCCGAGATCGATCGACAGGGCAGGTGGAGGGTGTCGGTTTCCCACCCTTTCCGCAGAAAGACGCGGAGAGGATGGGGCACGGGGCCTCTGCGGCGGATCGAGCCGCGGCTGGCGAGCATTGCCGCCGTGCGGAGGCTATTTGGGAGCGCGGGCGAGCAACTGGAAGGAGTCGAGAAAGCGCCCGGTGTCGGGGTAGGGCTTGCCCAGGGGCGCGACCACCAGCGTCTGGTAAAGGGTGGTGCCCACGAAGTAGATGCGGGCGGAGAAGTGCGCCGCATCGCTTTCCGACTCGAACGCCAGGCCGCGGTAGATGCCCAGAGAGATTTTCTTCTCGCTGAGCAAGTGAGAATTGGAGTTGCTGAGAGCGCCGTTCTTGGCCCCTTGCAGCACAGAGTCGGAGTCCCTGCCCGCAACCGCCGCGCCGTAGTCGCATACGCCGATGAACAGGGCCACCTGGTCAACCTGCGCGATGTAGGAGCGCAACTCGAAGCTGCCGGCATCGGTGGGAACCTGCCTCTTCTGTACCTCGGGGTCCGACGGATAGGATGCGCTGAAGCCGTCGGTGGGATAGCTGTAGGCCTTCCACGCCTGGGCGCGGGCGCCGAGGGCGAAGACGAGACACAGTGCGGCGGCAAACCATGCCGAGCGGTTGAAGGTGCAGCGCAGGATGCGAATCATCGGAAGCCTCCTTGCCCTATGCGGAGAGAATAGACGCGTTTGGCCGCGCTGGCTTCTCTTTTCTTTTCGTTCAGGGCGGTTCGGGGAGGCAGGGCAGGGGGCGGGCGGGAAGGCCCGTTTCGGGCGATCCCGGACCAGTGTGGCGGCGTATTGCGGCTCTCGATGAACAAGGCCGGTTGAGAGGGTCTGTTTACCACCCTTGCGACAGAAAAAAGTCGCAAGGATGGGGCACGGAGCTTTGCGGCGGGTTTTGGCCGGGCCGATTCTTCTTGGCTACGGCGCGACCAGGACTTCCTTCTCCATGGCGATGGCCCGCGGGAAAAGCAGGTTGTTTTCCAGATGCACATGGCGGTGCAGGTCCTTTTCGAAGGCGTCCAGGCCGTCGAGCAAGCCAACCAGGGTGGGACATGCGTCGGCGGGCGGGGTAAATCCTTGCGTAGAGGCACGCATGTCTTCAAGCAGCGCGCCGGCCGCCTCGTGCTCGTTCATCATGGCCTGGATGGGGCTCTCGACGGTGGGGAAGCAGGCGTGGGGAACAGGCCCGTTGCCGGCGCGGCTCTTTTCCAGATTCTCGATATAGGGGAAGAGGATGATCTCTTCCTTGCTCAGGTGGTTGGTGAGTTCGGTCGCCAGTTGCCGCAGTTGGGCCTCGATCTGGACGTATTCGGGGCGATGGGGGCCATGCTTGGCGGCTACCTTGGCGGCGATGGGGAGTAGCCGGGGCAGCTCGCTGCGAACATAGGCGTGGTGTGTGGATACGATGTGGCGGATCAGCTCGCTGAGCGCGGAATGGGTGAAGTCCTTGGCGGGCTCGACGGCCTTTGTGGCTTCGGCCAGGGCGGCCAGCACGGTATCCAGGGCGAGACCCTTCTGGGCGCAGGCCTCGGCCAGCGGGCGGTTGCCGCCGCAGCAGTAGTCGAGGTGGAAGCGCTCGAAGACGCGGATGGTGGCGGGGGATTCGAGAGCGATGGAGCGGAGCGTGGTTTGTGTTTGGGGCATGATGAAGACCTCCTGATGATTTGAGGCTAGGCGGGTCTGGCCGGCGGGACAGCGACTTTAGTCACGCGGCGGGGAGAATTTCCGGTAGAATCGGGCCGGTATGGCAGAAGAACAGGCAGGATGGATGCAGTGCCTCGGGCCGCAGGGGATCTTTGGCGGTTTGAACGAGGTGGAGCGGGGCATGGTGGCACGGCGCGCGCGGCGCAAGCACTTTGCCGCCGGGGAGTTGCTGTTTCAGGAAGGCGATCGCTGCCTGGGGCTGCACATTGTGGCAGCGGGACGGGTGCGCATCTTCAAAAGCTCGGCCAGCGGGCGGGAGCAGGTGCTGGCCATCGAGGGGCCGGGCAGCACGGTGGCGGAACTGCCGGTCTTCGACGGCGGCGACTATCCGGCCTCGGCGATTGCATTGGAGGCCACGGAGATTGTCTTCCTGCCACGCGAGGAGTTTCGCGCCTTCTGCCTGGAGCGGCCGGAGGTGGCGCTGAAGGTGCTGGCGGCGGTGGGCGGGCGGCTGCGCAAACTGGTGGACCTGATCGAAGAGCTGTCGTTTACGACCGTGCGCCAGCGGCTGGTCTCGCAGCTGGTGGCGCTGGCCAAATCCAGCGGGCATCCGGGGCCGGAGGGGTTTGCCATCGAGCTGCCCGACAGCCACCAGGAGATGGCTCATCGGATGGGCACGGTGCGCGAGCTGGTTTCGCGCAATTTGACGCGCCTGGCGGCCGAGGGGCTGCTCAAGCTGGATGGACGGCACATCCTGGTGCGCGACCTGGCCCGGCTGGAGGAGATGGTTGGGGAGGACGCGTAGGCCGGGTTTGCAGCGACTTGAGGCCAGTCTGTAGGATGGTCAGGAAATCAAGGAACCCAAAACCATGCGACCAAATCTGAACCTGATGAAGGCGACCCTGGTGGGCGCCCTGGGCGGCCTGCTTTTCGGCTTCGATACCGTGGTGATTTCCGGCATCATCGATTCGGTGGTGAAGCTCTACAGCCTGAGCGACTACATGAAGGGCTGGACGGTGGCCATTGCGCTGGTGGGCACGGTGGTGGGCTCGTTTGGCGCGGGCGTGGTGGGGCAAAAGCTGGGCGGGCGGGAGACCCTGCGCCTGACCGCGGTGCTCTACGTGCTCTCCGCCATCGGCAGCGCGCTGGCCTGGAGCTGGCCGTCGCTGATGGTCTTCCGCTTTATCGGCGGGTTGGGCATCGGCGCTTCGTCGGTGCTGGGGCCGGTGTATATTGCGGAACTGGCCCCGGCCAAGTGGCGCGGGCGGCTGGTGGGCGCGTTCCAGTTCAACGTGGTCTTCGGCATCCTGGTGGCCTACACCTCGAATTACCTCATCCGGCTGCTGCATCTGGGCGCGACGGAGTGGCGCTGGCAAGTGGGCGTGGCCGCGCTGCCGGCGTGCGGATTCCTGGCGCTATTGTTTGGCATTCCCCGCAGCCCGCGCTGGTCGGCGGCAAGAGGGCGCGACGACGAAGCCCTGTCGGTGCTTAAACTGATGGGCGAACCGGACCCCGAAGCCGAGCTGGCCGACATTCGCGCCGCTCTGGCCCAGGAACATGCGACGGCCCACGAGCCGGTCTTCCGCTGGCGGTATCGCTACCCTTTGTTCTTGGCGATCACCATCGGCGCGTTCAACCAGTTGGCCGGCATCAACGCGATTCTTTACTACCTGAACAACATCTTCGCCGCGGCGGGATTCAGCCAGGTCTCGGGCGATCAGCAGGCCATCGCAATCGGGTTCACCAACCTGATCTTCACCATGGTGGGCATGTCGGTGATCGACAAGATCGGGCGCAAGACGCTGCTGCTGATCGGCGCGGCGGGCACGGCGAGCTGCCTCGGCGGGGTGGCCTGGATCTTCACCACGCACTCGCATCAATGGGCGCTGGTGTGGCTGCTGGTGACGTACATTGCCTTCTTCGCGCTGTCGCAGGGTGCGGTCATTTGGGTATACATTGGCGAGGTCTTTCCCAACCATGTGCGCTCCAAGGGCCAGGGCGTGGGCAACGCCAGCCACTGGATCATGAACACGGCCATTGCGCTGACCTTCCCCATGATCGCGACCAGCATGGGCCGGGGCGCGCCGTTTATCTTCTTCGCAGGGATGACGGTAGTGCAGTTCCTGGTGGTGTTGTTCACCTATCCGGAGACCAAGGGGCAGACGCTGGAAGAGTTGCAGCGCAGGCTGGTGCCGGCGGCGTAGAACCTCCAATCGCTTTTTGCCGGGCGGGGGGTGCGAGCGACGCATTGTAGCGCTGGCCTCCTGGCCGGCTGTACTGGCGGCGTCCTCGCCGCCAGAGCGAAGCCTGGTTCGTATATCTTGTTCGCAGATATCGTTGGGGAGCAAACGGTGTCTGGCGTGGACCGGGAGGTCCACGCTACTGCCGGCCAGGAGGCCGGCGTTACAAATTCGTCGGCGCGCTCTATGAGAAATGCCGCTCGCAGCCGCCCAGTCGTGACCGAAGTCACGGGAGCGGGTTCGCAAATGGCCCTATATATAATCCAAGTGGGAAATCCGGTGATTGCGGAGCCCGCCCAAGCGCCACCCCTGTGAGGTCATCGATGGAGCAGACAGCGGTTCCAGCAGCGGAACCGATCCAGGAAAATCCAGCGACCGCGGGGGAGGCTTTGTCTCCCGCCAAGCCCGAGGAGATGTCTCCCCAGGCAGTTGCCCACTCTCCCGAGGCTGCGGCGTTGCGCACGGAGATTCTCGCCGTGGGCCGCAAGCTGTGGGAGCGGCAGTATGTGGACGGCAACGGCGGCAACATTAGCGTCCGCATCGGCGCCAAGTACGTGCTGTGCACGCCGACCCTGATGTGCAAGCGGGATATGGAGCCGAGCGACATCTGCCTTTCCGACTTGGAGGGCAACATCCTGGCCGGAGATCGCCGCCGCACCAGCGAACTGTTTCTGCATTTGACGATGTACAAGGCCAATGCGCGCGCCCGCGCCATCGTGCACTGCCATCCGCCCCATGCCACGGCCTTCGCCATGACCGGCACCGTGCCGCCCATCGGGCTGATTTCGGAGTACGAGACCACGATCGGACCGGCTGCGGTTGCGCCCTACGAGACTCCCGGCACGCAGGCGTTTGCCGAGACGGTGCTGCCCTTTGTCGAGGATCACAACACGATTCTGCTGTCGAATCACGGCATCGTCTGCTGGTCCGATACGGTCAGCCATGCCGAGTGGCTGGTGGAGACCTTCGAGACCTATTGCAAGACCTACCTGATCGCGCAGCAGATCGGCCGGCCCCTGGCGTACATTCCCGAGAACAAGATTCAGGAGCTTCTGGAGTTGAAGCAGCGGGCGGGGTTTCCAGATCGGCGCTCGCGCGGGCGGTAGATCCAAGCTAGGGAGCGGCGCGCAGAAACGAAGCCGCAGTCGCTTGCGCATAGCTGCATTCCGCCGAAACCGGGCATTGATGGCACACGGGCGCAGTTTCCTTGCACAACGTCTTTCCGTGCAGGCGCAGCAGCAAGTGGGCCTCTTTCAGGATGCCGACGTCCGTAGGCAGTTCCGGTCTCAGAGCATCCTGAACCGATCGATAGGTTGCGCCGTAGTGTCTCTGCAGCCGTCCCCACCCGAGACGAACCAGGACGCGCAGGCCATTCGACTCGAGCGGCAAACCGGCCGCCCTCCCGCACAGCAGCAGGATCTTCTCCGCTCCTGGGTCGCCAATGTTGGGAAACTGCTTGAGCGCCTTCTTTGCCTCGGCATAGGTCATCTGAAGGATGCAGTCGAGGTCGCCGCCATATTGGCTCAGCGTAATGCGGGCAATCTCGCGCCAGCGGAAGACCCGCGTTTCGGGGCGCATTCCGCCTCTCTTGGCCAGCGGCAGCAGGACTTTGTCCGGCGCGCCGTCGATGGCCGCTGCGCTCAGGCCCACCTGTGCGCGAAGGGCCTCGAAGACCTCCTGCCGGCGCTCGTCTGGGAGCAGATAGCAGGCATTCTCCCACAGGACGCACTCGAAGGGGCCGATGGCAGGAGGAGCCACGGGCTCGCCATAGTGTTTTTTCAGCCGGGCAATGACCTGCTTCAAAGTGTGCATGGCAGACCTCAACTGCGGGATTTGAGAGCGGATGTGCCAGGCCGGGCTCGAAGGCTGGCGGACAAATACGAGCAGAGTCTACCGGCAAGGTGAGGGGGAATGCAAAGGCAATTGTCGTTGGCTTCGGCCCAGGGGTGAGCCGGGCAATCGCATCATGCAATGGAAAGCGTAGGGACATGATTTTTGAAAGGGCACGGCTTCAGCCGTGCCGCACAAAGCCGCATCGAATGGCGGCCTTTAGGCCCTGAGGGACGGTTTTCTCTGTGATAAATCTTCCCTCGGGGGCTGAAGAGGCTGCGGAATAACCCCGAAGAACAAGCGAAGGACCCGGAAACCATCCCCCAAGGGCTAAAGCCCGTCGTTTCCTTTCATGCATTTACGGCACGACTGAAGTCGTGCCCTTTCAAAGACGTTCCTTTGGATGGTGCAATCGCCCTGAAGGGGTGAGAGTCGCGGGCGAGGGAAAAGCGAAACCGTGCTACACTGTATTTGCGCTCAGTGATTTGGCCGTGAGCGGCGGTTTGCCTTTGAAGGCAAGTTTGCCTGGCACAGATTTCCCCCAAGCCCCTACAGCGTATACCCATCAGTCTCCCGCCCGGTGACTGTGCCTGAATTGTGCGATCGTTCAGGGAAGAACAAAGCGCCTCAGCATCCTTGAATTGGATCGGCGCGGCGTAGCCGGGAATTGCGGAAGCAGGGTAGCCGGCCGGCAATGAGCCGCCTGGCAAACCAGTAGCGTGTGGCAGCTCCGGGCCTCCGGCGTTCACCCCTTGAATGCCTATCGGTCAGTCTTTAGAACGACTTTCGGTTCTCCCCTACGCATATCGATAGCAGGCTCGTGCGCGAAGAGCATTCGTGTGTGCGCCCCATGTCCGGTTCCGATTGCAGGCCCGCGGGGAAACTCGCCGGCTCGCGGAGCCTACAGGAATGTATCCAATTTTGACGACTCAATTCTCGCAGTTCAATCTTTCGGCCCCGCTGATGGCGCGGCTCAATGCCAACAAGTTCGAGATTCCCACCCCGGTACAGGAGGGCGCGATTCCTCCCGCCCTGGAAGGACGCGACGTGCTGGCTACCGCGCAGACCGGCACCGGCAAGACGCTCAGTTACCTCATTCCGATTGTTGAAATGATGCAGAAGAACGAAGCCAGGGGCGCGCAGGCGCTGATTTGCCTGCCCACGCGCGAATTGGCCATGCAGGTGGAGAAGGCGTTTCTCGCCATTCGCTCCAGTTCCGCGCAGAGCGTGGCCCTGGTGGTCGGCGGCCTGGCCGAGCGCAATCAGCTCGATGCCATTCGCCGCGGCGCGCGGCTGATTGTGGCCACTCCCGGACGCCTCGAGGACTACCTCAAGCGCAAGCTGGTGCGGCTGGAAGGCGTAAAGATCCTGGTGCTGGACGAAGTGGACCGGATGCTCGACATGGGCTTCCAGCCGGCCATCGCACGCATCGCGGAGACGCTGCCCCAGGTGCGCCAAACGCTCTGCTATTCGGCAACGCTCGAAGGCACGGTGAAGGACGTGGCGCGCAAGTATCTCAACAACCCGGCGCGCATCGAAATCGGTTCGGTGCTCAAGCCCGCGGAAAACGTGGAGTTGCGCACCTTCGAAGTGGAGTCGGACAAGAAGCAGGAGTTGCTCGAACACCTGCTGGGCGCCGAACAGGGCAGCTTTCTGGTCTTTGTGCGCACCAAGCACGGCGCGGATCGCGTGGCCCGCAGGCTGGTTCGCTCCGGCCACTCGGCGACGCAGATTCACGGCGACCGCTCGCAGGCCCAGCGCAACCAGGCGTTGCGCAGCTTCAGCGAAGGCCGTCACCGCGTGCTGGTGGCCACCGACGTGGCCGCTCGCGGCATCGACGTGGCCAACGTGGCGCATGTGATCAACTTCGACATGCCCAAGATGGCCGAGGACTTTGTCCATCGCGTCGGCCGCACCGGCCGCGCATCGGCGCATGGCGTGGCTTCCACCTTTGCCGCTCCCGCGGAGCGCGGCGATCTGAAGAAGATCGAGCGCACGCTGAAGCTGCAAATGAAGCGCTTCCGGGTGCGTTCGGCGGATCTGGCGGCGGCGTAAGAGCAGCTTCTAGCTTCTAGCTGTTAGCTCCTAGCTTTTAAAGACAAGCGCCCCGCTTTTGCCGTGATTTTTGCGGCGAAGGCGGGGCGCTTCTGTTTGTGCGCGGGGTCAGGATCTTCTTGCCGCCAACTGAATGAGCCTGCGGCCGACCAGGTAGAGCCAGATGGGATAGAGCGGGCCGGCGATGGCCATGAGGACGATGCCGGCGGCGGGCAGGAAGAGTCCGCCGATTATGTGGGCCAGATCGAGGGCGTGCATGACGATTCCCAGCCAGGCGGTGACCTTGCCGAAGACGCTGCCGCGCAGCATGACGACGCAGATCAGCACCGCCCCGCATTGCAGCAGCACTCCGCCCAGGATGGCGCCGGTGCTGTGCCAGATGTCGGCGGCCATGAGGGCTTCTCCGGCGGACAACAGTTGCGTCCGAACGGCGTCGCTGGCGGCCGCGGCGTACTTGTCGCTGAGCGGGATCATGGAGAGCGCGGTGGGCGTGGAGAGCACCAGCGTCAGTCCGGCAAAAGCGAGCATCGTCGCGAGCAGCGCATTGGCGGGGCCGGTTCTCCGGAGCGCGGCCCAGAGCCCCAGAAACAGCAGGTAGTAGAGCGGCAGGACGGCGATGGTGGGCAGATCGAGGCGGAGCAGTCCTACGGCTCTGTGGTGCTGCAACAAGTTGAAAGCCTCGGCCGCCGACGCGGGCGGGCCGCCCAGCGCAACCATCTGAATCATGGTGGCCAGCGCGTAGACGATCAGGAGGAATGCCGCGATGCCGCCGATGCGGCACAGGCCTTTCAGGTCGTCAGGCTTTGCGCCGGGCTTGTCTTGTCGTCCATCTTCCAGGTTCGGCATTTTTCGCCCTCCAGGTGCGTTTGGAAGAATGCGGCAATCCGCCGGCGCGCGTCAAGGGTGGCGGGCTCGTTGAAGCCGATGCCGGCAAAGCGCAGCAGCTTGAGCCAGAAGTGCCGGTGGTTGTTCATGAAGGAGTGGCCGGCGTCGGGGTATTCCTTCACGTCGTGGGGGACGAGGGCGCGCTTGAGCGTATCTTGCAGTTGGTTGGCAACGCCCTGCTCCCAGCGGGCCAGTCCGCCGTAGCTGGCCACGATGGGGCAGGCGGTCTGGAGGAAGTCGTCCACGTCGGAGGGCAGCTTGCCGCCGTAGTTGATGCTGGCGGCGGAGAATCCGTGGCCGGAGACCAGCAGCAGGGTGAATCCGGCGCCCATGCAGAATCCCATGACGCCCATGTTGCCGTTGCAGGCGGGATGAGCGCCGAGCCAGGAGCGGCAGGCCTCGACGTCGTCGAAGGCGGGACCGCTGCGGGCGATCAGGTCGCGGACGACGCCGCGCAGGCAGAGCAGCGGACCGCCTTTGTAGTAGAGGTCGATGGCCAGGCCCAGGAAGCCGGCCTCGGCCAGCCAGTCGGCCTGGCTGCGGTGGTCGTTGCACATGCCAGCCACATCGTGCAGGACGACGACGCCGGGCACGGGGCCGGGGACGGCGGGGACGGCAAGATAGGCGGGCATCAGCCCGCGCGGGGTTGGGATGAGGACGTTGGGCATTCTCGTTCCCCCTGGAGTGGCCGCGCCTTGGCCGCCGGCAGGGGAATCCTCCAAGGGGAGGGGTGAGCCGCCGCGACGAGTGGGCGATAAGGCGGGAAAAGCGCGCCGAGTCATTATAAGACCATTGAAATGCATGGACGGGTATCCCACCTTGGTCGCAGATTGCGGGGAATGGGCGTTGAGATCGCTGCGGCGGGCCAGCCGTTCCGGCTTGGCCGGAGGGGTTTTCGTTGACTCTGGCACGCCATTCGGGTATTCTGGAGTCCTTGCGCGGTGTTGCGCCTGGGGTCTGTGTGTGCTCACCCGGACCCGGCTGGTCGATGCCCTGGAGGGATCGACCGGAACAGGCCACCGGCTGCTGGATTTGAGGCATTCCGACGCGAATCCAGGCGAGCCAGAGCCCTTTTGGGGGCCAGCCCCTGCAATCCTCACCCGAACAGATTTGTTTGGCAGTGGGTGGAATCGAGGCCCGTGCGCTTTTTGGCGTGGGCCAAAGGGTTTTGCGCTGTTGTTTTGTTTGGGACAGGCTGTTCGGAAGGCCGGCGTTCCCGCGGACGGGTCTTCGCCCGTGGGGCGGAAAGCTGGGGCGACCGGCAATCGATGGGCAGAGCAGTTTTTTGTTCGATACGTTTTTAGAGGGTAGGAGAGCGATGGGTACCTTTGTTCCGAGCGGTAAGGATATTGACCGCAAGTGGTTTGTGGTGGATGCCAGCGGCCAGACGCTGGGGCGACTGGCGACCAAGGCCGCCGATGTGTTGAGCGGCAAGCTGAATCCTCAGTATGTGCCGTACATCGACATGGGCGATCACGTGATCGTCATCAACGCGGAGAAGGTGCGTCTGACCGGCTTGAAGAGCCAGCAGAAGCTCTATCGCCGCTACACCGGTTTTCCCGGCGGACTGCGCGAAGAGTCGTTTATTCGCCTGTTGAACCGCAAGCCGGAGGCGATTCTGGAGCAGGCCATCAAGGGCATGCTGCCCAAGAGCAAGATGGGCCGGCAGATGGCGACCAAGCTGAAGGTCTATCGCGGCGAACAGCATCCCCACCAGGCGCAGCAGCCTGTGGCGCTGGCCATCAAGTAAAGCGGCTCTTAGCTATTAGCTTTTAGCTGTTAGCTAAGGCCTTTGGGATTTGAAGTTTTGCGGCTTTTAGCTAGAGGCTAGAAGCTAGAAGCTAGGAGCTACAAAAGAATGGCAGATTTGGTTCAGTATTACGGGACGGGACGGCGCAAGTCGGCGATCGCCCGTGTTTTCCTGCGTCCGGGCACGGGCGAGTGGAAGGTTAACGGCAAGGCCTTCGAAGTGTATTTCGTGACCGAGCAGCAGCGTGTTTCCGCCAAGCGGACGCTGGCGCTGGTGGAGATGGCCTCCAACTTCGACGTGGTCACCACGGTGAAGAGCGGCGGCGTGTCGGCGCAGGCCGATGCGGTCAAGATGGGCATTGCCCGCGCGCTGGTCCAGTTCAACCCCGAGCTGCGCAAGACCCTCAAGGCCGAAGGCCTGCTGACCCGCGACGCGCGCATGAAGGAGCGCAAGAAGTACGGTCAGAAGGGCGCCCGCGCACGGTTCCAGTTCAGCAAGCGCTAGTTGTCAGTTAGCAGGTGACAGATTGCAGATGACAGATGACAGTACCGAGGTTTCGTGGTCACTGTCATCTGCAATCTGTCACCTGTTGACTCGTTTCCACCACTTCCCGCGCTAGCGGGATCAATCCGGGTGCGGGTAGTGCCAGCCCGGATGCACTTCACAAAGGAGGCCCCTTGGCCACGATCACAATGAAGGAGCTGCTCGAAGCCGGTGTTCACTTCGGGCATCAGACCAAGCGCTGGAACCCCAAGATGAAGGAATACATCTTTGGCGAGCGCAACGGGATCTATATCATCGACCTGCAAAAGACGCTGAAGCTGTTCAAGGACGCGTCGAAGTTTGTCACCGACCTGTGCGCCAGCGGCAAGACGATTCTCTTTGTCGGCACCAAGCGCCAGGCTCAGGATGCAGTGGCCGAAGAGGCCAACCGCGCGGGGATGCCGTACATCAACCAGCGCTGGCTGGGCGGGCTGCTGACCAACTGGGTGACCGTGCAGAAGTCGGTGAAGCGCCTTCAGGAATTGGACGACATGGCCACGGACGGCCGCTACGAGCTGCTGACCAAGAAGGAAGTCATCAAGCTGGAGCGGGAGCGCAAGCACCTGCAAGCCAACCTGGCCGGCATCAAGCACATGAAGCGCCTGCCCGACGCGCTGTTCATCGTCGACTCGAACAACGAGGCGATCGCCGTGAAGGAAGCCCGCAAGCTGGGCATCCCGGTGGTCGCGGTGGTGGACACCAACTGCGACCCGACGGTGGTGGACTATGTGATTCCCGGCAACGACGACGCGCTGCGCGCCATTCGCCTGTTCACCTCGAAGATCGCCGATTCGGCGGCCGAGGGTGTGAACCTGGTGGGCGACAAGGCCTTTGCCGAAGTGCTTCCGGAGGCTCTGCCGATCGAAGCAGCGGCAGCCGAAGTTGCGCCGGTCGAAGAAGTGGACCTGGAAGCGGCCCTGGGCGGCGGCATCCGCAAGGCTCCGGCCGCGGTTGCGGCGCTGGACGAGCCCGAGGCAGTGGGCGGCGCCGTTTAGTCTGGCGAGTTCTCGGTTTTCAGTTGTCAGTTGTCAGAGACGGCGAGCCTTGCACGACGGTGGCCGGTCTGAGCTAGACCGGCCACTGAAGGCTGAGAACCGACCACTGGTAACTGACTACCGATAACTGATAACTGGGAAAAGAGAGACTACAGTGAGCGAAAAGATCGATGCCAAGCTGGTAAAGGAACTTCGAGAGAAGTCCGGGGCGCCCATGGGCGACTGTTTGAAGGCGTTGCAGGAGACCAAGGGCAACATTGAGGATGCTTTCGTTGTGTTGCGCAAGCGGGGCATGGCCTCGGCGCAGAAGAAGGCCGCCCGTACCACCAATGAAGGCGCGGTAGGCACTTACATTCACGCTGGCGGCAAGATCGGCGTGCTGCTGGAACTGAACTGCGAGAGCGACTTCGTGGCCCGCACCGTCGACTTCCAGGAGTTGCTGCGCGACGTGGCGATGCACATCGCTGCCTCCGATCCGCGCTATGTTCGTTCCGAGGACGTGACCGCCGAGGACATGGAGCGCGAGAAGGAAGTCTATCGCGCCCAGGCTGCCGCCACCGGCAAGCCGGCCCCGGTGATCGAGAAGATCGTCGAAGGCAAGATGGCCAAGTTCTACGAGGAGGTTTGCCTGTTGGAGCAGCCCTTCATCAAGGAGCAGTCGGTCAGCATCAAGGAACTGATCGCCACCAAGGTGGGCAAGCTGGGCGAGAACATCACCGTGCGGCGCTTCGCGCGCTTCAAGGTGGGCGCGCCCGACTGGACCGTCGCCACCACCAAGCCGGTGGAAGCGGCGGCAGAGTAGTTAAGAGCAGGGAACAGGGAATAGGGAAGGCTCGGGGCTTCGGCTTCCGGGCCTTTTTCTTGTGGCGTTTGCAGGGAGAAATAGGATGGATGGGCTGTACAACCTGTTCATTTGGAGCTACGCTGTTTCCATGAACGACGTGCAACTCTATATCGCGATTGGACTGCCTACGATAACGGTCCTGGTGGGGATGTACCTCAACCAACGTTCATTCGATCGGCTGGAAAGCGGCCTTGGAGGCCGGATGGATCGGCTCGAGGCGCGGATGGACCGGCTGGAGGCAGATCTCCGGGAGTTCTACCGCACCCTTGGCCAGCACGACGCGCGGCTTGATAGCCTGGAAAAGAACGGAGCGTAGTCCTCGTTCGAAACGGGTGAGGCGGCTCCAGATCGAATCGACATGCGCTGAGTCCGTCTTTCCTTATTGTCTTCGAGAGGATGATCCATTCCGGTGAGCCAACTTCGAGGCTGCCTCGAAGACGTGAGTTCCTGTGTGCTTCACTTTGGGTACAGTTCGATCGCGCAAGGAATAGGGAAGGCCTGGGGCGATTGCCTCGGGCCTTCGTTTGTTTTG
>Ga0316217_10001833_pt1 | contig 26758 bp, 35 predicted proteins | sample 1anoAmetaG_FD_203633 | JGI IMG/M metagenome (GOLD analysis project Ga0316217, IMG submission 203633) | Freshwater microbial communities from Trout Bog Lake, Wisconsin, USA - 1anoA | ecosystem: Environmental > Aquatic > Freshwater > Lake > Hypolimnion/Profundal zone | place: USA: Wisconsin...
CACGATGTAAAAGGAGTACACAGTAAAGATAAAGGCTGCGTTTGTAAATTTGGTTTAGAGAAGTTGAGCCCTTTTAAGCATTTACATACCTAAAGAGGTCATTTAAGCTCTGGCCAATTTCAAGTTTTTTACTTTCCTACTGAAAATACTACTCAAGATCAGCATGATGATGATTAAGAATACTTGCTATATTACATTGAATTAGAAGTTTTTACCTATCCCCATTCTGATCAGACTGCTGTCCAGCAGTTGAAAGTTAGAATACTGGCTAAATATGTTATAGCCATTAATGTATTTAATGGAGTTGATGTTAAAGAAAGTGGGAGAACTGTAGTTAGTGAGCAAGTAACGCACGAAGAAGACATTCTGCAAGATCTGCATAGTTTCAAGCCCGATCATTTTATGGAAAACTGTAGAGAGAAGCAGAACCAACACATACAGAACTGCAATCACATACCCAATGTAGTAAACGATTTACTCCTGTCCGCTTATTGTGGCTACCAACACTGGAAGGTTGCTGCCCACCATCGTGAAGTTGACGATGGTATTCTGCAAGCTTATCTTTTTGCTATCGTAACTTAGGTTCAGATGGGCAGACAGTCCTTAGAGGCTGGTATTGTAGTCCAAAACAACTGATAGAGTGCCGGCTTGATCATAGCTGCTGCTGTATGAGATTGGTTGGCCTCCGACTGTAAGAGCCACGTATTTGCTGAAATCCATGCTATTGAGAGCGAGGGCTGCTGGAGTGACAGCAAAGGTTAAAGTAGCTTAATTTCCTGATGGAGATTTGACGATGTTATTGACGCTAAGGGAAATAAGCCCATCATAGACGCAGACTGAAGGCGTATAGAGGGAGCCATTGACACAGCTATAGTTCGGTTATTAGGTACAATTAGCGGAACAGCCGTCTCCATCGATAAGATTCCCATCATCACATGACTAATTGATTACACGTGAATCACCACAAATGACACTGCAGCTAGCTACATTAAGGCTATAGCCAATCATACAGTTGCAGGTACTACTCGAAAGATAGAAATTCGCAGAAGTATTGCAAGCAAGGCAAACAGTTGCAGTGCCGAATCGATATGCACTTGTGCAGCCCGCCACTGAGCATAGCCCTGAAACGGAATATAGCCCAGGATTGCAAATGCAGATTGTATTATTTGCCCCCAAATAAGAATCTGAGTTACAAAGATCGCAATATGTGCTATTATCGCAAATCGCGCAGTTATCTATGGCTGCTGAGCAGAGTTGGCACACTCCTGAGCCATCTAAGTAGTAGCCATTGAGACATTTTGTGCAATGAAGCGCATCAGTACAAACCTGGCAGCCAGCTACCATCGAGCTGCAGAGTTTACACGCCCCTGAAGAGAGACCATAGTAAGTGACGCAGCCAGTGCAAGCGGTTGTAGAGGTACAGTTGAGACAATTGGCCATGTATTTGTTGCAAGGTGCGCAGGTATTAAGTCCAGCATCCATGAGATAGGTGGGGGTTATGCAAGTCGTACAGGCTGTAGCACTCGTACAGACGTTGCATCCAGCAATCGCCGATGAGCAAAGCTGGCATCTGGAGGAGAGATTTGTGTAGACGTAAGGGAAGTATGAAGTCTGGCACTGAGAGCAAACTGTGTATGAGGTGCAGCCGAGACAGTTAACGTCGATTGTCGAGCAGTCGAAATTCATTATGAGGCAAAATAAGTTTACATTCAAGGTTGGATCAGAAGAGCTGTAAGTTGTGGCATAACTGGCACTAGGCAGATTCGAGATAGAAAAAGCTAAAGTAAAGGTAGGTAAAAATGAAAGTTGTGTATGTCCTACTATGCACTTGTCCTCAAAGCCGTTTTGGTACCCCCCTGAAGTACCGCTAGCTGCTGTGTTTAGGTTAGATGTATATGAAGCCGAGTTGGTGGGGTAAAGTACATAACTGGACGGATATGAAGAGGTCCGATAGATTAGCAGTGTGATACCTACCTGACTTATTGTAGTATAAGTATCCACGTAGTAAGTAAAAGTGATAGTGCTACCAGCCGGAGCAGATGTGTCTATTCCTACTGCGAATTTTTGACCGCCTGTCGTTTGGCTCAGAGTGAAATAGCTCAAGAATAGGCTGTAGGAGAAAGTACCGGTGACAGACGTTGTGTAGCTAATCGCCGAAGAACTAATCTTCGTTCCTGTAGAGGCAATAGTAGTGTTTTTCTCTAGATTATCTGATGATTACAAAAAAATGCAAACTCAAGAAAGGTATTATAGGTATTCGAATCAACTAGGACAAAAAAAGAGAGTGAGTTGAACTGACTAGTCCCTGTTACTGCCAGTCCCAGCAATACTTGGGTTGCTATCACAGCAGCAACCGAAATCCTGAAACCGCAGGCAGTGTTGGCTACGGCATTCTAGAATCCGGCCACAGAGAGGAAAACGTTGGAATTGGTGATGCCAGTCCTAGTTTCCTTGAAATTGATGGTATAAGGGTTGAAGGAGCTAGTGGCGCTAGTTATGATGGCGGCAGGAGTTAGTTTGAAAGTTGCCTGATCTAGCTAGTCGAGTGATTACATGCTCCAAACATGGGAGTGGCTACGTAGCTGAAAGGTGCGGCAGAGTCGACCTGTCTTACGATCAGCAAAGTTATTAAAACTATGATCATATTAATATAACATCTAAAGAGCAATAACTTTCATCCAGGAACTGAATCTTGCGATATTATGGATTAGGGGAGAAATTGGGGTGAAATTGTTCGAAGATTGGTTATAATGTAAGGAATGGATTGGAAATCAGCTCACTCCAGAAATGGAGATAAGTTCGGGCAGCCTCCTTTGTTGGACCTGGAAGTTAAGCCTTAGTTCTAATCATTTTAGAGGTTTGAGCTCTATTTGTTCCCTCTTTTTGAACCAGTGCGCACGTATCTTTTATGCCCAACTTAGAGCTACTAAAGCTTTACCTTCATTTCTTCTTTCTAGCCCGATTTCCGCTTCTGGGAACCCTAGAGAGTCAGTTTCTCAGTCATTACTTGCACATTTTCTGCAATTTTGTTCACTATTATTGAAGGTAGAGATTCTTCATTGAATACTTATTTGCAAGAACTGCTTGAACCCTCAGATGATTCACTCTTGCCCTTAGCAGTGAATCTTATCAAATCATTCTAGATTGATTTCAAGTCTTGAGACAGTTACTTTGTGAAAAAAGAAAAAACCTCGATAGCTGGGATGCTGATTTTCCTTTAGAGTTTGTTAAAATCAAAAGCTAATCCTTTGAAAATGACCTAGAATCCCTACTTTTCATTGATAACTTTGTTCACCTAATACTCAGCAATCTATTTCTTCAGCTGTTTGATACTCTGATCCTTCTTTAGCAACTCTTGTTCAAGCCTAATTAGTTTGTCTTTCAGCTACGTCTATTGTCTTAGTTGGGTTTGAGTCAACTTCTTTAGCTTTTAGTCTCTTTTGGCTACTTACTACGAATATGAGACTTTCTATTCTGTTAACTTGGTTAATTTTTCCTACAGAGTCTATAATTTCTCATTTAACGCTTCGTTTTTAGTTTTCAATTCCCCGCATTTTTTGCAATCTCGCTCATGCAAGGCCTGGAAAGTGTTGAGATAGGTCTGCTAAAACTCTTTATTTTAATTGGCCTCGAATTTGAGAAGAGAGGTGATATTGCTTTTGATCTGTGCGACCATGAGATTAAGTTCCTCGACATGTTCTATAGAACCCTCATACTTTCTGTTTCCCTCTTTCTTCCAAATATTTTTAAGCAGTTCGAAATGGTGAGTCTACTAACTGACCATCTTCTCCTTCTAATCCTTTTGCTCCTCTTTCTCGAATTTTATTAGCGAGAGTTACCTGTCGAGATAGTTTTTCTCCTCAAAGAGGCGGTCCAGCTGCCGCAGGAGCAACTACTTTCCAAAAGATCTGCTGCTGGCCTGGAACTCTGCTATTCTATAGAGCTGATAGTTGAAATCAGGCCGATGTTCGGCAATTTTGTCATACTTCTTACGGTTCTGCTGCTGCAGCTAGGCCACCTCTTTTTGGAGTTCGCCCAGTTGAATGTAATTGAGATTGTTGTTGGCGAAGAGGATGGATTTTTTGGGGTGAGTGGGTAGCTAATGTCTACCTTAAACTGGCTCAGTCTGCATGATATGTAATATAATTCGCTATATTATGTATTTCCATAACTATTTCTAGCTATTTCCATTGTAGCACTGTAATAGAAATAACTTGCTTTTTTTCTGACTCGGATTTTTATATTAATTTTGATTCACCGACGCTTTGCTATAATCATAAATGGACATCGTTGACGTCTTCTCCAGCGACTCAGAGGACAACCAGCATAGCATCAACACTGAGGGCAAGGAAACTGTGCATTCGGAATCGCACAAAACCAAAGCAATCAAAAAATATTACGAGCCACTCACCTAAGGTGGAAAGACATACAAGTTTGAAGACAACCCGGCTTAGTACAAAAGAATCAGGAAGTACCAATGTTTTTATCCAGGAAAATACAGAACAGAGAAAGTGCAACTAGAGTGCGAGGGCGCAAGAAAAACGCCTTCGAAAACTTAGAACAAGAAGTTTAGTTTCTGAGGAAAGATAACTCTCAGCTGCAGCTCAAGAACGCTAAGCTCTAGACCTAGAACAAGTCACTCAAGGAACAAATCTAGTTCATGAAAACTTTGATCAAGCCCAACTCCAAAAAACATGATTTGGTATAAGACTATCTTTCTGCTGAGGTACTCACCCACCCTTCGTCCTAATCTCAAGCTAGTCGCTCCCCACCTTCCAGCATGCAGGAGGAAAATGACTCCCCTTTGTTTGAGGAGTTCAATTGGCTCAGAACCTAATCTTCATCTTCTCATGGCTTCGGGTGGGCTTCTTTAGCCATTTTCACCATAGTTCTGGCCTTTTTCGTCTTACCCAATGATTCAAGTATCAGCAGCAGCTCAGCCATAGCCTTTCAGAGAGACGGAGTCACCTAGATAAAGGTACCTTTGTCTTTTTCAATGATGCACCTGTTGTTTTGGCTTCTAGATTGCGGCAAAGTGTTGGCAAAATACTTGTTAATTATGGGCTATATCTGGGTGTTATATGGGAAGATAAGAGCTTACTTAAAAGGGAGGAAGTTGAAAAGCGTTTGATATGTTTAGTTATGTTATGCTACTTTTGTTTGAATTAAAGTTCATTTTGAAAAATATAACGGCTATGGCAAAAAATTTTGCAAAGGTATTATGAATCAGAAGAAGATAAAGGGATTTTACCGTTTTTGAGTTTGTCTGATTAACTCAAGATGTTCATTATATGATAACTAATTTTCATTTTTGTAATACTGCTTCAAGGTTATTGTTTTAATTCATGTTTAGCAAAAACTGCCAAAGAATCACAGTAATAGCCCTATTCCTTATCTTCGTGGTCTATTACTCTGTTTTCTTCATAGCTTACTTCTCAACGCAGGAATCATCCTCTCTTCGGACATTCTTTATCGTTATAGGTATAATACAGCTGAGTTCTATAGCCTTTTACTTAATTATGAATCTTCTTTTCAGTCTAGTCATCACAAAAAAGAGAATACGCTCTCAATATTTACCTTTTTTGCTGTTTACTATGACCTTTCGGGAGAAGGAAGATAAAATAGCAACCTGCATGTGCATTTTTCTGACGGGCTTCGGCATCAGCAACTTTATTGCGATAGTTTCACCTTACACTTTCATTCTTTTTATCTTGAACTACATCGAAATTGGGAAAAAGAGTTAGACTGAGACGATTGTATGTCGGCCAGTTTAGGTCAAAGATACGCGTAATCAGGAAATCATAGTGAAACTGGAGACTAAAAATTCCACGCTTAATACCAACCACCCTCTGAACTCTTAAAAGCTGATTGTTTTATCACGGGATCCAGTTTAAAATTTCTAAAAATGATGTTCATGTAAATTTAAATCTATTATTATCTACAGAAATACTACTGTAAAATTGGAAAAATGATGTGGGGCCATATAAAAAGAAATAAAGGTATCACCGAATCATCCTTTCCCGTTTGTACTTCTTGTTCAGCTGCTCCTTCTTGAGCATCCGAGCATAGAAGGCATCCATCTACATCTAGTCATCCTCTTGGTTTTTGCGATACCCTTTGAAACTTGATTTGCTAAGCTTCATCGAAGTCTTCTCCCGTTAGCTCATCTACATCTCAAAAACAGGCACTCTTTTAGTTCCCATCAGTCTTGAACCTTTCAAGCATGGCTCAAACACTTTTCGCCAAATCTCCTTTCTCCAGGCCATTAGATGCTCCAAGAACACAAATATGACCCCTGCGGCCAGAACCCCCATCACCATATACACCACCAACTGTTCTAAGAACAAACTGTAGTTGCCTGAATTGGCTTGAAAGAGATAAGTGCACATTGTGGCATGAGCTGCAGCCGTAGCAAGGGACATAATGATTAATCTGAAGTTGGTGAAGGCTGACTAGAAAGGAACTACTGCTATTAAGAAAAAGAGAAAGATCAGCTCTAAGCTGCCTATTACCACGAAGTAATAAAACGGGACTGACTGCATTAGTGAGGCCAAGATGGCTGTAAGATAGATTTTTGTGACCAACAGTGGCAAAAAGTACTTTGCTTTTGTTTATTTTGCGACGAAGTTGTCCTACTAATGGGACACGGCCGACTGCCTATACAAATGAGAGTAGTCAAACACCAAAGGTTAGTACTCCTGCTCAATTTTGCTAACGACTTCACTAAATTTAGAAGACCGCGTATTGCTGAATTAATATGTCTGTTAATCCTAGTTTTCATTTTCTCTGTGGGTCTAATTGAAGTGCTACTGCACCCTGCTTTTTTCACCAGAATCAGGAGGCAAATTCAGCACAAAATCATTTGACTTATCAATGCTGAAGACTTTCCCAGTTCGAGGCTTATTGATTATCTTTAGTTCATAAGTTTTCACCCAGACAGCAACCAACCCTACTAAGAAGAAAATGCTCAAAAGAATAGCAAGCATGGTGTTGAAGACATCTGTCCTTGTTAGAAGCGTATAGTTATACAAAGCGTTGGTTGCCGAGTAAATGAGAATGAAAGATACTGCCAGATTCACTGTGAAGATAAAGTAACGGATGCTTTTGAGTTTATCTTCAATGTTGAGGCAGTAGGAGCTGAAAATTTAGAGCAGAGCCAGTATCAGCCAACTAGCTATTAGCACAAAGAGAGTAATCCCGCAAACCAGCATAATTTCGCTAGTTAGACCATAGCTGCTGTAGGTAGTTTGGCAGCATTGTCCCATGCTGAAGCCGCCCAACATCGCAGCCCGATTCATAAACTGCAATGTGTATTGGACCCACTATGTTAATCGGGCTGCATTGAGGCAATAGGCTATATAGATTTGTGAGGGAAGATAAACGAATGAGAGGCTGTGCAGATGCATACGTTTGGGCACAATGATCAGAGACAAAACTAGCAAAGCAATGGATAGCGCAGTGATGTAGCTCTGCAGCTGTGTAAACGAAGACAGTGTGGTATCCGGGTAGTAGTTGGCAGGCGGATAGGTATCAATGCTGAATGTGCTCTAAAAGTTGATAGTGGCAAGCTGCCTACCATAAGCCAGCTAACTAAGTCTCCTAGTACCACCATAGCTCAGCTGCAGATTCTTCCCCTGGATTTGACTGCTATAGCTTAGATTTAACTCAATCGAGCTGAGGTTGGCTAATGTTTGGTTGATAACGAAGGAATAGATGCTGCTACTCAGATTGGAGATCGTCACTTGCAGACTAGAAGTATCGAAAACCATGGGAATGTTGATTGAAAGGCGGATGATAACTTTGTTTATGCCGACAACTTTAGTCACAGATTAGAGGGTCAATTTGGGAGGAGAAATCAGCTGACAGACTGACCCTTTACTGGAATTAGTACAGTTCCAACCCGCCTAGATAGTGCACTTGGAAGAACATCCATCGCCGTTGATCAGGTTACCATCGTCGCATTGCAGATATATCAGAATGCTATCTCCGCAGATTTAACCACACTTTCCGCTTGCGAACTTGTAGCCTGGAACATTGTCGCAGAAGAGACACGAGTTGGAGGAAAAGATGTAGTTCGAGGAACAGCTGAAGGGTTGAGTGATGTTGCAAAGCAGTGACCCTGGGAAAAGATCGGAGCATGGGAGGCAACCTTTAACCGGATCGATGTAGGTCCCCAACTAACAGCTAATCACTGAACACGTCCCTTTGTCCAAAAACAGTGGAGACATGCAGGCAGTACAATCTTTCTGGCCAGGCCCAGTACAGTTCAAGCACACAGTATTGCATGAGAAGCAGAACCCCAGCGTCCCGTTGAAGTAGTACCCCTCGAAACAAGAATAGCAGAGCGAGTTGCCGGAACAGTTGAAGCAGCCTCTGGGGCAGTCGAGGCAGACACCAAGCAGTGAGTTGGAGTAGGTCCCCGCAGGACACGCAGCAATGCACTTCTGCTGGTAGAGCAAATAGCTAGTGTCGCAAATGGAGCAGTAGGTCGAATTGACGCAGGTCTTGCAGTTGGTGGAGCAGGCCTGGCAGGTCCAGTTGACCTGGTAGTTGTAGTAAAAGGAGGGACAGGTGGTGAAACAACTGGTAGTTTCGACCAGATGATAGTAGAGTGCTGTACAGGCAGTGCAAGAGTTGGGCAGTCCGGTGGTGCAGGTGGTGCAGGCAGTGTTGCAGAGCTGGCAGATCTAGGTTGAGTTGTTGTCGTAGAGGCCATTCAAACATTGGCATGCTTTGACTGAGGTGTTAAGGAATCTTTGAGCCGAAGTTGTGCAGAAGACGCAGTCGTTGCGGGTGCCACCTGTGCAGATCTGGCAGGAGTAGTGGCAGGGCTGGCAATCCTGGCTGGGCGCGGGTGAGTAGTAGCGATAGAGACAGACGCAGTAAGGACTGGAGACTCCAAAGAAATCAGTGGTCGAGTTCAACAGCCTGTTTCTGGTGGAGTTGCAGGAGGTACAGTTGTCCATATTGAGACAGGTGAAGCAAGTGGGCTAGCAGGCCTTGCAGACTTAGTTAGTGCCATCATCCCAAAACATGTTATTGCATTTGCATCTGCCGGTCGACGAATCCGCAGTGCGCTGGATGGTGGAGTTGCATGTGCTGCATTTGGCTGCCTTGATGCAGGTGGAGCAGGTGTAGTCGCAGGCCAGGCAGAGCTCGGCCAGGTTGTCGTAGAAGTGCTGCTGGCATGCACAGCTGCCCGACTGCAGGATGCGGTAGGCTGTGGAGTTGCAGGTGGTACAGTTGGAAGTGATGACGGAGCAGGTCAGACAGCTGTAGAGACATGGCAGACAGAGCTATTTGTTGAAGGTGTCATCGTAGTAGCGATCAATGCAGGAACAGAGATAGTTGCTGTTGAATACTCGATGGTTGTAGGCGAGTTCGCAGGTCAGACACTGGGCGCCAGATGTGCAGGTGGCACAGGAATAGTGGCACTTCTGGCAGGTGGGCGAACTGCCGTCGTCGTAGTAGCCGTCTAGACAGGGACACATGCTGGCGGGAGTGGCGCGGAACCAGGCAGCCGAGCAGGTCAGACATTGGGTGGTGTTGGTGCAGGTGAGGCATCTGTAGTTGCAAGTCTGGCAGGCTTCGACCATGCCGTTGTCGAAGTAGCCGATGTTGCAGATGCAATATTTATTGATGGAGTCGAAGCTGCGCTGTAGCGTGACGTTGCAAGCGGTACAGTTGCTGGCGAGGAGGCAAGAGGAGCAAGTATAGTTACACTTGACGCAGGCGACAGTCACATTATTATCGAAGTAGTGCTGGGCGCAGGCACACCAGCCAGTGACCATGAGTCGGAGGGTAGTGTCGCAAGCGGTGCACTGCTGGCTGGTGGTGACGCAGGTGAGGCAAGCGTAGGAGCAGGGCTTGCAGAGCTAGTTGGAGCCATCGTCGTAGTAGTTGTTGGCGCAGATGCAGACGCTGCTGGAGTTGAGCAGTCGCATGGCCGTGCTGTTGCAGGTGGAGCAGGTGGAGGCGGAGGTGCAGGTAGCACAGAAGTAGAGGCAGGTCGTGCAGGTGCCGGCCACGTCGAAGTAGAGGTTTATGCAGGGGCAGAGGTTGGTGGCGGTGAGGGCGCGGTGGCGTGAGGCGGCGCAGGAGGTGCAGGTTGTAGCATTGGTGCAGGTATAGCACTCGGGCAGACAGGCAAGACAGGTCCTGTCCACAAAATTGTCATAATACCCAGGCATGCAGTCACAGATCTGCGTGGTGGCATTGAACACTCTGAAGTCGTTGGTGGAGTTGCAGGTGAGGCAGGTGGTGAAGGTGTTGCAGGAGTAGCAGGAGTAGTTGCAGGGCTGGCAGGTGCGGTTGTTCTCGAAGTAGTAGGTGACGCAGCCGCAGGTGGTTGTGCCTGCGACGTAGGTGCGGTAGAGGGTGCTGTTGCAGGTGAGGCAGTTGACTGCATCCACGCACGTCAGGCACATATAGTTGCAGGGCTGGCAGATCTCCAGTCCAGCACTATCATAGTATAGCGTCTGGCACAGACAAGATGACCCCGACACATATCGATAGGCAGCAGTTGTGCAATTCGTACAAGTAGAAGCAGTAGTCCCCGTGCAGGTTCTGCAGGAATAATGGCATCTGGTGCAAGTGGAGACTCCAGTATCATAGTAGTACATGTTGCAGGGGCACGAACTGTTGGAGATAGTCCGGAAGGACCCCGAGGGGCAGGAAGTGCAGATCGTGGGGGAGGAGGGGTCGCAGGTCGCGCATTGGTAGTTGCATGTTTGGCAGATGCTGACCGTGCTGTTGTAGAACATAGTGGTCACACAGGAACAGAGGTTGCTGCTGTTTATGGTCATCAGCGTGCTGGCCACGCAGGCTGTGCAGGCGGTAGCATTGGTGCAGCTGTAGCAGCTCGATTGGCAGGCGTAGCATTGGATGTATGCATTTTAGTAGAACCCTGTCTTGCAGGGGCATGTGTTTCCCGTGAGGAGTCTATTCATCGAGGAATCGCAGGTGGTGCAGTTAGTAGAGGTGCCCACACAGGTCAGACAGCGCGAACTGCAAGCCGCACACAGCTCGACAGTGGCAGAGGTCTAGTAATAGCCACCCATACACAGGCAGAATCTGGAGGAGCTGTCGTAGGTGCGGTAGGCAGTGGAGTTGCAGGTGAAACACACAGTGGAGTTGAGACAGGTATAGCAGCGACTATCGCAGGCCGAGCAGGTGACCACACCTACATCGTAGTACCGAACCATGCAGGCACATAGTGGGGTGAGGCTGGAAAGGATGCGGAAGGAGGTGGCGTTGCAGACGTTGCAGGAAACCCCGTCGGAGCAGTTTTTGCAGGAGTAGTGGCAAGTTGGGCAGGTTGAGCTCACTCCGTCATCGTAGTAACCCGGGCTGGCTGCACATGAGGGGGTTGCGCCTCTATTGCCCCCGCAGGTGAGGCAGTTAGTGGCTGACGTCGAGCAGGTCAGGCACTTATAGGAGCAGGCTGCGCATACGTAGACTCCACTGTCATAGTATCCGCCCAAGCAGACGCAGCTGGTGCCTGAGGTCGTGCGGTAGGCAGCGGCGCTATTGCAGGTGAGACAGGTGGAGCTAGTCGCAGCAGAACAGGTAGTACAACTATAATGGCAGCTGGCACAGGCCGCCACTCCACTATCATAATATTTGGCCGCGCAGGTACAAGTGCTGTTGCCGGAGATGTAGACCCGGTTGTTGGTTGCGCTGCAGGTGGTGCAGGTGGTAGCAGTATTGTTGCATGTGAGGCAGGAGTAGCTGCAGGTCAGCGCCACGCAGGCAGCCGCGATGGTAGTCTGCTCGACGTAGCCACTGTTGCACTGGCATGCGTTGAAGGCGTTGAGGAAGCGGGTGGAGGGACAGGTGAGGCAGGAGGAGTCGGAGGATGATGTGCATGTGGCGCAGGTGACGTTGCAGGCGTAGCAGGCTCCGTTGGCGGCTGTGTACTGGGAAGCCGAGCACCCCAGGGACCTACCGATCAGGGATAGGGACACCAGGAGGGCAAGCAGGGTCGCGCAGTTGGCCATCTTAAGGATTAACTTATATGGTTGGTAGGAACATAACACTCAGCCATAATCATTTATATTTCATTGATTCATTCCAGCCCACTCACACCCACGTAACCCATTTAACCTACCTAACCCACTGAAACCGAAATAACTGCCAATCCACCCAAACAACAGCCATCCTGTCCAACCCATCGTCAATCTTCGTCAAAATGGCAGCTTGTGCCAGCTAGGGCGAGTGTGGGCTGCTTAAATTGTGTGATTGAATATAGTAATAATGGAGACAGCCATACAGCGAGCTGCTAGGTTTATCAAGTAGGCCAATGTGCTGATCATTGGGACTGGCGCAGGCATGGGCAGAGATTCGGGGCTGCCTGATTTTCGGGGCAAGTAGGGCTTCTGGTCGCACTACCCTCCCTTTGCTAAAAAATTCAATTTCATGCACTGCGCCAACCCCAATTTTCTAGTCTAGCACCCCGACCTCTTCTGGGGGTTTTACGGCTCACGCCTCGTGATGTACAGAGAGAAAAAGCCACACCGCGGCTACCAAATCTTAAAGGAACTGGCAGACATAATGGCCCTGCCCTCGCAGAAGGACCACAACTACTTCGCCTTCACCTCCAACGTCGACGGCCATTTCCAGCAAGCAGGCTACCCCGAATCCAAAATTCTATAGGTCCACGGCAGTCTGCACCACCTGCAGTGTTTCACCTGCCAAAAAATTGAGTAGAACAAGTTTCTCCCTGAAATTGACCCACTCTAAATGAGCTGCAGAAATCTGCCCAAGTGCACAGGCTGCGGAGCCATACTCCGGCCCAATGTCCTCATGTTCAAGGACTACTAGTGGCTGCCCGACCGCACGGAGCAGCAGGAAATACACTATGTCGATTTCATTGAGAAGCATATCGACCAGAAGATTGTTTTGGTGGAGATAGGCTGCGGGATGGAAGTGGCCACTATCCGCAACATGATGGAAAGGCACTTTTATCGCCTCAAAAAGTCCACCTTGGTCAGGATCAACCCCGACCCCACCACCTCCATGAGCAAATAGTTCGAAAACTCTAGATACGTTGATCTGCAGCTTGGGGCGCTGGAGGCACTCACAAGGATACGAGACCTCCTTTGATTGATATATGAAGTGAATCAGATTAGCTGGTATGTATTATTCAGGTAAAAGGATTGAAAGATCCCTTGCTCGAACCTGTAGCCCAGCCCTCAGATCTAGAGTTTGTAGTCATCAGCTAGTACACAAAAGGGAGCAAATGTGGCAAACTGAGATTAAGATTATCGTGCTTATACTTGATAAATAAAAATAATGAGCTCAATCAGGGAGATATACTCCGTCGTCAAGAAAATGGAAGCCCACGGGATCGAAGGCTACCACGTCGACAAAAAATACTACGACCCACTCAAAATGAAGAAAGAGAAGGAGCTGTAGACTTCCAAAGACAAACTAGTCACCGCTCGGCCCACCAATGTCTCCAAAAAAACCACTTTCATCGACGAGGTGCAGAAACTGCAGGCCAAACTGCCTGGACCTTGCAGCTACTAACCCAAAGAACTAGTCGGCAAATCCAAAACCTAGTCTCTGGCGCCCGCAGGATAGCGCAAAACTATCTTCGACTAGATCTCCCACCAACAGAAGAAGAACAACTTCCCCGAGGCAGGAAGGTACGATAAAGTCCAAGTTGACGTAGATAGAGCCAAACTCAAAAGCGATATAAGCAAAGCCGACAAAGCGAACTATCTGGACAGCTCCATGCGTGATTCACTGGATCGTCCAGGGGCTGGCACTTATAACTCTTATCATGGTATGGTCGATAAAAGGGCGCCCAAGTGGATCGGTTCCCAGAAGAAAGAGAAAGTGTAAAAAAGCATGAGCGTTAAGTTGCCTCCTGTTGGTACCTACTCCCCTCTGCCTTTGTAGTACAACCTCTTCTAAAACTAGCTGAGCAGCAAAAAGCGCTACAAGTCGGATTTGAACAAATAGTAACGCTTCAAAAAAAGCAGAGAAAAGCCTCTGCCCTTCTATAACATCCTCAGCGAATGGGGCATGAAGAACAAAATGACCAAAAAGGACATCCTGTCCCGCCTGTCCTCTCCCAGCACCCACCGCTCAGTCTACTACTGACCCAACGCAGTAATGATACGATTTGGTTATATCTGCATAATTAATAACAATGGCCAACCACCTCAAAGATGAGATCAAAAAAGTGATGAAGAATACCTATCCCAACCCTGCCCGCTTTTGGAAAGGCTACCTCGACGCTTTTGAAGAATCCTAGTCCATCAACATCTTCTGCATGAGACTCTTCGAGGAACTTATCAAGTCCAGCAAGGACCAGTTCCTTGATGATGACCACTAGGCCATGTACTCCACACTCATGATTCTTTAGTTCTACAAGAATACCAAGCTCAAGTCAGAAAAGTGGAACGAAGAGACCAACAAACTGTACACAGAGAACAACCCTAAACTTTTTGAACACGCCAGATGGATCATCAAGTTTTACATGAAAAGCGCAGAGGACAACTAGTTCGCCACCAACTTCATCTCTTCTCTGTGCCACGTCCAGTAGAAATTTTCATGGACTGTCTAGCCAGGACAGGAAATCGAATCTTTTCTGCGATAGGCGCATTAATACAGTGACATTATATAGCAAAAGCGAAGAGATAAGCCTTACAAGAAACTGGCGCACATTGCTTTTGACTCCTTAATCAAAGAATCGAGGTTGGCTTCATTCAGTTACTGCTGCTTCATGGATTATCTACGGTCGACCAACTATCAGCCCAAAAAGAAGATATGGACGCATACGTTGGATGTGCTCAAAGGACTCATCCATGCCCAGAGGACTACCATCAAAGCTTACGAACTGATGACTGTTCTCATGCATTTCATCTCAGTTCTCATCAAATTCTATGGCTGCGCATACGAAGACATAATGAAAGAAATGATCTACTTCGTGAATCTGCTGAGAAACAGCCACGGATACAACAACAAGATAGCCTCCGAACTGTTCGAAACCATCCACAGCTAGCTCAAAAGTCCAGGCTATGCTTTCAGGAAAGAAATCAAGAGGAGATTCGTGAACATTGACTTGAAAAAGGTTGAGTCTCTCGGCTCTAAAAAGTACTACATCACTTATCGCAAAATTAGCTTCAATAACCCCGAATACTGCAGCATCAACAATCTGCGCAAACTTGTGATTTACAACATTCTTGGCTGCTTCAAAGTTTAGAACATCGCAAAAATTTGGGCAACAATTGAGCCACTAGACGCAGAAATCACTTTTGATCTTTACTACAAAATAATGAGAATCGTGGAAATTACCTTCAATCTGGAGACCTATGAGAGTATTCATAAACTGACTCGCTAGAATATCACAGAACTCTTCAAAACCAACTGGAAACCATATCGCAAACTACGGAAGTAGGAAGAAAGCTAGCTTTCAGATCTTTTGGTGCCAGAACACACGCAGAGATACTTTCAGTTCCCCAATTTTTAGTTAGTCACAGTCAAACCTGAAGAGCTAATAGCTGATAATCACTAGCATTCAATTCTAGAGCTCTTTGAAGAGATCAAGCAATATCCTTACAACTAGTTTTTCTATAGTTCTTTCCTTGAGTTAGTCTTTTTGGGCAACGATGAAGAACTCTCACGTATCTTACAACTAATCTGCAACTTCCTGGTTAAAGTTCCGGCAAATTAGTACCAAAAACTTGCTGTTTACCTGATTCCTATTCGTGAGGGAGAATGTTTGCTTGCTGAGTATCTAGCAAGCAAAGACATTTGGTATCGTCGGCATGTCTTCAACATTTTTAGAGAACGTCTACTAATCCCCTACGTATCTTTGGAGGACCCCTAACTCAAAGATTCCTTCCCCTCCTATCTGTACACCAAATCATTTCACATGTATCTAAGGTAGGCCCAAAGGAGAGCCCCTTTTCAGCTATTCCAGTGCGAGATGTCCACAGAAGACGTAAGCGGCAAAAAGTAAATGAAGAAGATCTACTTCGTAAACAACGTGTTGATGGGATGGTCCCTTTAAACCCTGCTAGCCAGGAACGAGGCCAAAAAGTAAAAAGAAAAAAAGAGCAACTACGTTGATTCTCTTGAAGTCTATCTGGACAAAATCAAAAAGGTGTCGCCCATATCAATAGACATCAGCGTCAGGTACAAGTAGCCTGGGACGGAAGAGCTGGTTACCGTCGATGAGAAGTTTATGCTCATTTAGGATCTGCAGATTTGCAATACCCCCAAGGAATACTTCTTCGGCTATAAGCCCAACCCTTTCAGTGAGTTCATAGAGATGAGTATACTCACCCAGAACGCCAGCAAAGTGTTCAGAACGTAGCTCTAGACGAAGGAGAATTTCAAGCGACACTCGGACTAAGAGATTGCTGAATCCTTCCGCGATTTGTTCATCAATATGACGGCCGAGAGTGTGGTGATTCAGCGTTCGTAGGGAATGAAGGACTACTTCAGACTGCTGATTGATAGTGTGTAGTATAAGGACGTCTAAAAGTTCAAAATTACCCCTGCGTACACTTGGTAAAAACTCCCTCTAACTCTGCCAGTCCGATGCTTCCTCCCCTTCGAACCTTGATCTTTTATATATTACCCAAAAAGATCTTGCCTCATCATTACTAGGCTCTATGCAAGCCGCACATCAATTCAAAAATAGCATTTTGATAGGATCGAATGTTTTCGTTGTTACCGTATATTGTTTATAATCAATAAATGAGTTCCCATAGTGGTTCAAAGCAAGGTTTCTCAAGTGGCATTGTTGGGTTCATCTACAAGCATGGACTCCAATATTATGCGTCGATTCTAAACTATTTGATTATTTGGAGCATCCATGTTTATACCAATGAGCCCAAATACATTTTTGCCTATTACTACACCTTCCTCTACTCAGGAAAGCTGATGCCCAAAGATCTCTAGCCTGGAGCTGACCCAATCGAATCAAGCAAAAGTATAAAGCACCTAATACCTCTACTCCTTAGCACTCTATGCCTTTGGGTGACGGTGATCGGGTTGTTCATCACTTTCCCAGTACAGCACTACAGCCCTCTTCAGGCATTCGTCTTTACGTTCTTTGTCATGTCCAATACTTCATACTCTATCGGCGTATCTCATGACTACTTGCATTGCCCTTATAGCATCATCAAGGTGATTGGCAAATTGCAGCTAGCCATCACGCAGTTTACTGTGTATCCCTATATGCACATCTACCTCCACCACAAGCACGTCGGCACGGAGATAGATATCATCACCTGCCCCAAAAACAAAAACTGCTTCCTCTATGCACTTTAGGTACATTATTACTCAAATAAATTCGTGTATGATAACAATAAAACCGAATTTTTTAGCTGCTGGCTGATTAACCTAGGATACATCCTTGGGTTGCTGTGTTTGGGTTGGTTCCTAGGCTATGATCTCTATACCAACCTCTTGAGAGTTAGCTACATGCTATTGTTAGGAATCGGAGCCTTCTATGTATTCGAGATCCTCGAATCTGCTATGCACTATGGGCTGATCTATCGGAAAGACGCCGACGAAAAAAGTGTGATTGAGGCATGTGCGTGGAACTCTGAGGAGAACTTGGTTTGTCCTCTCTCCTCTTTAGAGCTCAGAGACACTCCGACCACCATATGAATGCATACAAACCTTATAGCGCTTTGGAGCTGACCAAAACTATGCCAGCCTACCCCTTCGATTTCTTCGAGGCCTTCATGATCCTGACATCGCCTCAGTTGTGGTACAAAGTAGTGAATCCCTACGTTGACGAAGTTATAGAGAACAAGCCAGTTGCAAAGGAGCATAAGGAGTGGGTCTAATCTTTAAGATTGCGATATATGGTGATTACAATGAGCCTAGTTTGGACTTTGGCAATTGCTGCTTGAAAAAGAGCGACATGATGAAACAATCAATAAGATAAATATCTATTTGCTGAAGTTTCCAATTATTAAATTAATCAATTGTTTAAGAGTACACATCTGCTCTATCCTGTAATTTACTACACTACTTAGTAAATTTAATCTTCATTTCTGAGTAAGAGTTATGGTAATGTTATGGCCTAATGTCTGGCGGGAGTCAATCATCTACTTTTTGTTTTACTAGAAGCAGAGAAATGCCTCTCTTGTTATCTTGGGCTGCCTGTTGAGTCACATAGTAGGTATTTACTATCCATTTAAATGCAATTTTATATTCAAACGAATTCCTTTTATTATATTCACTGCAAAGAAACTATTTTAGATAGAAATAAGCATTGATTGAAGTAGCTTAGATAAAGGAAGCAAAAGGAAAAATTGGGAAGAGCGAATAAAAGATAACTCCATTTGTCAATAAAGTAGATAAAACCAATCGAAAATAAGTAAGTTATCTAAGGGGAACCTCGAACCCAGACCTTGATTGAATCTGCCCAAAAAGTTAAAAAAAAATAAGGAAGTCTAAAATAAAAGTTCAAAGTTCAAAATTACTCCTGCATACTCTTGGTAAAAGCTCGCTCTATATCAACGATAGATTGCTATCTACTGCATTTTATACAAGCCGGCTGTAAACTAGAAGGCAGCAATTTGCCAAGATCGATTCATATTACTGTATATAGATTATTGACTATGATATAATCAAATCATGAGTTCTGTCACTGATTCGAAACCAGGCTTCTCAAACAACGTCTTTGCGTTCATCTACAAGCATGGACTTCAATATTATGCATCAATTCTAAACTTTTTGGTGATTTGGGGCATCCATGTCTATACCAATGAGCCTCGCTACATTTTTGCCTACTACTACACCTTACTCTACTCAGGAAAGCTTTTCCCCAAAGATGCCTACCCTGGGGCGGACCCGGTTGAAGAAATCAAAAGCAAAAAACACCTGATACCTCTCCTACTCTATACTTTAATCATATGGATCATGGTGATCGGGGTGTTCGTCACTTTTCCGCTTCAGCACTACAACACTACTCAGACAATAGTCTTTACAGTCTTAGCCATGGCCGTTCTTTCAGTCACTATCGGAGTAGCTCACGACTACTTGCATTGCCCTTACGGCGTCCTCAAGCTGGTAGGCAAATTGCAGCTAGCCATCATACAATTTACTGTGTATCCCTATATGCACATTTTCCTACACCACAAACATGTGGGAACAGAGATAGATATCATTACATGCCCCAAAAACAAAAGCTGCTTCCGTTATGCAGCTTAAGTGCACTACTACTCCAATAAGTTCGTGTATGATAACAACAAAGTTTAGTTCTTTACCTGCTGGCTCATCAACCTAGGCTACATCTTTGGGTTGTTATGGCTCGGCTGGTTCCTAGGCAATGATCTATACACCAATTTACTGAGAGTGGGCTATATGTTATTGGTGGGGATCGGAGGGTTCTATCTGTTTGAATTCCTAGAATCTACCATGCACTATGGGTTGGTCTATCGCAAACATGCTGATGAAAAAGGCGTGGGAGAGGCGTGCGCGTGGAACTAAGAGGAAAACTTGCTTGTATCCTTTCTCGTCTTTAGAGCGCAGAGGCACTCCGACCACCACATGAACGCATACAAACCATATAGCTCTTTGGAGTTGACCCAAGCCATGCCAACCTACCCGTTTGACATTCTCTAGGCCTCCATGATTGTCACTTCACCTTAGCTATGGTACAAAGTAGCGAACCCCTATGTGGACGAAGTGATGGAAAATAAGCCAGTTTCAAAAGAGCACAAGGAGTGGGTCAAATCTTTGAGAATCAGATATATGGTGGTTATACTAGGCTTAGTTTGGACTTTGGCGATTACTGCTTGAAAAAGAGCAACCTGATGAAACAATCAATCTTAAATACATATCTAATTACTGAAGTTACTCGATTATTATGAAGTAGCTCAACCATATGCAGATTAGCAATAAATCCAAACAATAATCCTTCATCTATAGTTCAATGCTTTCAGAGAGTTAATTGAGATGATAATACTCACAGAAAAAAGGAGCAAAGTGTTCAAAACCACCTAGCTTGATACCAAGAAGAATTTCAGTGCATTTTATCCAAGTTGAGTAGATAGTTGGTAAGATCGGATCTTTTTGTAGCTATATATCGATAATTGATTATCGTTTATAATCAAATCATGGCTTCTGACAGTGAACCAAGGCAAGTTTTCTCCAACAGCATCGTTGCATTCATCTACAACCACGGACTTCACTACTATCTATCAATTCTAAACTATTTGGTCATTTGGGGCATCCATGTTTATACCAACGAGCCTCTCTATATCTACGCCTATTACTACACCCTCCTCTATTCAGGAAAACTGATGCCCAAAGATGTGTACCCTGGGGCTGACCCAATCGAATAAAGCAAAAGCAAGAAGCACCTGATACCTCTGCTCTTGAATACTATATGCTATTGGATCACAATAATTAACTTCTTCGTGACCTTCCCCTTACAGCATTACGGCATCGCTCAGACAATAACCTGCACCCTCATGCTCATAGCCATTCATTCTTCATCTATGGGAGTAGCTCACGACTTTTTGCATAGTCCTTACGGCATCCTCAAGCTGCTCGCCAAATTGCAGCTAGCCCCCCTACAATATACCCTGTATCCCTATGTACACATCTACCTCCATCACAAACATGTGGGAACGGAGATAGATATCATAACTTGCCCCAAAAACAAAAGCTGCTTCCGCTATGCAGTTTAAGTGCATTATTACTCCAATAAGTTTGTGTACGACAACAACAAAACCTAGTTCTTTACCTGCTGGCTGATTAACCTTGGCTACATCTTTGGGCTATTTTGGCTCGGCTCGTTCTTAGACAATGATCCCTATACCAACCTACTTAGAGTGGGCTACATGGTATTGACAGGAATCGGAGCCTTCTATCTGTTTGAATTTATGGAATCTACCATGCACTATGGACTGGTCTATCGCAAAGATGCCGATGAAAAAAGTGTGGTTGAGACAAGCTCATGGAATAACGATAATAATATTGTTATATCCTTCCTTTTCTTTAGAGTCCAAAGACACTCGGATCACCATATGAATGCATTTAAGCCATATAACACTTTGGAGTTGACTCAAGCCATGCCAACCTACCCCTTCGATTTCTTTGAGGCCTCCACGATTGTGACTTCACCTTAGCTGTGGTACAAAATAGCGAATCCTTATGTGGATTAGGTGATGGAGAATAAGCCAGTCCCAAAAGAGCACAAGGAGTGGGTACAGTCTGTGAGGTTGAGATACATAGTCATTATGCTGGGCGTGGCTTGGACTTTGGCGATCACTGCCTGAAAAACATTCGAATGATGAACAACCAATAAAAGATAACATCTATTTGCTGAAGCTAGCGTTTTGTATGAATCTTATAGTTATACATAATACGATTTCCACTTTTGAGAGCCAAATAAAATCCGACCTTCAGGATTGAATGCGCAGTCAGGGACCTCCATTGCCATCACAACCCCTGAATCTCCCTTTCCGCGAGCATTTGATTGCGTTGTCACATCTCAAATCTTTCTATCAGTTTGGTTCACCCTATATTAATATATCATGGCCTCAATCCCCCAACAGTAGAGTAGGATCGGATTCGTCGAAAAGTACGCCATGCAGTACTATGTCCCTGAACTTCAGTTTTTAGTGGTCTGGTTCATTTATTTCCAAACCAACCAGCCAGCCTACATGCTTGCCGCCATCCTAGGCATAAACTACTTAGGAAAGTTCCTACCTGGAGACTCATACCCAGTTACGAATTCCGCATAGCACAACAAAAGCGTCTTTCATGTGTTGCCTCTGGTCGTCGAGGTAGTCTGCACCTGGGTGAGTGTGGCCATAATCTTCATTGAATATCCTGTTCAAAATTATACTACTTAACAAGCCATCTTCTTCGTGCTGGCCATTTCGCTGATGATCAGCCCCTCGATTGATGCCTCGCATGAGCTGATCCACCGCCCGCAGACCCTCTTCAGGGCGATCGGGTTCATCAACCTGGTTGTGTTCCAGTTCACAGTCTACCCCATCTAGCACCTCTTCCTTCACCACAAGCAGGTAGGAACCAGCAAAGACCCGATTACCAGTCCCAAAAACCAAAACTACTATTCCTACACCATCAATGCCTACTACTCAGCCCACAAATTTGTGTTCAACTACAGCAGGCCTGTATTCTTCGGCTGCGTGCTTGCCAACTTGGCCTACCTGGCTGCACTTTTCTTGTTCGCTTGGAATGAGTACCACAATGTTGGAGCTGCGCTGCTGAAAGTTAGCTTTTTCCTCATGCTAGGGCTGATGGGATTTGCCTTTGTTGAAACAATCGAGTATGTCGAACACTATGGGCTGATCTATCGTTCGGGCTAGGACAAAAAAGAAATCACCTAGATCTCATCATGGAACAGCGAATAAAACATATTCAACAACTGGCTGACCTTCAGGTTCCAACGCCACTCCGACCACCACATGAATGCCTACAAAGTTTTCACCACCTTGGAGCTGACAGACAAAATGCCAAGAATGCCTTTCAGCTTCCTTGAGGCCATCTATCTCGCCTTGATACCTCCACTGTGGCATTTCGTTATGAATCCCTTCGTTGACGAGATCATAGAAAAGACCCCAGTGACCAAATAACACCGAAAAATGACCAAAATCATCAAAGAAGGCCTCGGCTTGGCCATCACCCTCTACACTTTCTTCAATGCCTACAAATACTACAATAAACTACTATGACTATCTTGATCATTCATCCACCAATAGCAAACAAGTTATAAACAATCATTATCAGCCGATGCTCAGAACCCAGTCGAGTTTAAAACTGCAGTGAAAAATACTACAAACGTGGCCACCAGCGAACCGAGAAACGTGTAGAAGCGGCATAGGTTGTTTTCGCCCACGCATTTGCCAATCCAAACGCAGTGATGGTCGTAACCCTTGATACATATATTGCAATCTTCACAGTGCTTTGTGTATTACGGCTTGTTTCTATTGCACAATCTGCAGTAGCTTTGATTAGGCACTTAAATTTCATTATGTTGCGAAGTGGGTTCCACATTTTTTTTCAAAAGCCCAGGATTGGATATCCCCACCGATAAGTATGCAGTTATGAACAGAAAGATAAATCCAAAGACAATGATCTTCCAAGCTGGACTAAAAGCCTTTTCGGATTGGAAGAATAAGATGAGTAGAAGGGTGGAGAAGAGGAGCAAAGATGGGATGAATACATAATCTTGGTTAGCATAGTCTTACAATGTGGACCTAAAACGAATACTGGCTAGCTACTAGACGAGCAAAGAACTTTGTAGTTGCCATAGGCAGAATCTGGAGGATGGGGATCTTGGGAGTTATTAGTTGTGTTCATTGATTCCTAACCAATTAGTTCTTATAGATAAATTATCTGCTTGCAAATAGTAATTTGGCTCATATACTATAGTATCGCTGGAAAGTGTTGCTTCTGGTTGGATTTGATGGGAGTTGGTAAGTTATATTGTAAATTGGACAATCTTACTCATAAAATGCTGCACAATATCATTGTTTTAGCGATGTCTAAGTATTTCTAGTAAGTGTTAAGATGTTTATATTTGAGAGTGCGGTTTTGGAAATAAGTTGTCTCTCACTTTCAGAAGAATTCACACTCGTCATTGGAGATGGAGTTAGCTTCTTTTGTATTCCCTTCAGCAAATGTTCACCTTTGGTCAGCCTCCCATTCTCTTTTTAGCTGCGTTTCTTTTCTAAATCTTTTTCATGCAATCGAATACAATGCTTCACAGAAGTAAGCCCTTTCTTCAAGCTTATTAGCTCTTCATACGCTTCCTCCAAAGTGTATCTATCTTCAGGAATCGGGTTAAGACAGCATTTGAGCAAATTTATGAAACGAGAGCTATAACGGTTGCTCATACTCGAAAGATCGAAAGAGATTCTATCAATTTTAAGGGCAGATTTGTCCTAATTATAGTAAAACCTGGCTTTGTCCAAAGTCATCAACTAAAGCATCACCATCCCAATCGAGAAGAGATCTGCTTTGGCTACATCATACTTTCTTGAGTATTACAGATTGTTCAAATTTTACAGCTGCTCCGGGGCAAAGATATAATTTTGTGTCAGTGCCTTATTAGCAATAACTTTATAATAGCAACTATGCATATTTTCTTCGTCTGCCTCAAGCAGAAACATCTTGACGTAGCCTTCAGGACTGAGGAAAATGGATTGAGAGCGATATTCGCCCACCGACAGCCCATACTTCTGCAGAAAGACGGCCAGGTCTAAAAGAGACCCCATGATGTAGGCCAACTCGTTCTAAGGGAAGCAGGAGTCTTGCAACTTCTTCTTTTAGATTGCCCCTTCAAGGGTGAAATTGTAGTAGTTGCTGAAGATGTGGATGAGTCTGTGCTTGACGCACATCTGTTTTTCTGTGTTAGAGCAGAAATACCTTCCCTGAGCTCCGAGTGGTGAATTTTGGCCATATTTTTGTGGTCCATGTCTTTGAGCTGGTTGATCATCCAAAGGTACTTATTCAGGCGCTCGTCGTCCTAGAGAAAGTGCTTTTTGAAATCCATAATGTACTAATAGGGGGCCTCTTTGGTACGGTAGATATCAATGGATCCAAAGTGCCTGTCTTTGGTGGTCTAGATGTAGGTCAGTTTGGGAAGGAAGGTGGAGGAGTGCAAATCGGGTTCAGCTGCGCCCATTCTCTATTAATAAATTTGACGTGCTCAAAGAATTACATGTCATATATTTAGCCGCTTAGAGCTTATCGCAAAATGATTTCATAAAATATAAAGACTTGCCAACATCAGCTCATTCCAGTCAGCCCTATGCCAATCCAGGCCAGTTGTAGTCTTGCCGTCTCAGAGCACAGTCGTTTGCATTCTTGCAGTTGGTTTGGTTTGGGCATCAAGAGGTGTAATTTGAAGTAATACAACAATCACTATTATTATAAAGGTATAGCTGCAGAGATGAACCAGGGACTGTATTTCGGGCAAGTAGTGATCGGCCCCGCCGGCTCAGGAAAAGTACTCATCACCCTACGCAGTCTACCTACTGCCAGGTCATGCAAGAAATGGCAGAAACTCTCAAGCGCAATATCGTGATCTTCAATCTCGACCCCGCAGCCGAGTACAACTAGTATCGTTCTGATTGCGGTACCTTTGCTCTAACCCAGACATCAAAGATCTAATCACGCTTGAAGATGCGATGGAGTAGATGGAGCTGGGTCCCAATGGAGCCCTCCTCTTTTGTATGGAATACTTGCTCCAAAACCAGAGCTGGCTTGAAGACAGGCTGCACTAGCTGGTCGGTGAGGATGATTATGTGCTTTTCGACTGTCCAGGGCAGATAGAGATCTACAACGACCAGGAGATATTCCGAGAGTTGATCAAATTTTTGCAGAACTATGGTAATTGTGAAGTAAGGCAGGTTTTTCGTTGGTCTCAATGTATATGATGGACGTGAACTTTATCTTTTAGGAAAACAAGTTTCTGTCCGGCACCATGCAGTACTTATAATATGATGCAGAGCCCTCTCCATTCAAATCACTCTAGAGCTACCCTCCATTACTGTTTTGACCAAGTGTGATTTGATCAAGGAAAAGGAGAAGCTGGATAAGTATTTGGACTACTTTTCAGTAGACCATTATGAGAGCCACTCTTAGCCTTATTCAAGAGTGAAGTCTCTGTACGGGTAAATCAGAAAGGTGATCAATAGCAACGATATCGTCACTCTGCGACCATTGAACCTTAAAGATTAGGATAGCATTCGAGAGCTGTTGTTTTAGGCTGACAACTCCATTCAGTATGGCTAAAACCTTGAGCCAAAAGATAAAGATTACGAGGCAGCTTAAACCTATCTCAATAACCAAAATGTGTGATCTTTTATTCCTACTCAATTAACTCAACACACTCAAACACACTCAACAGTTGAAATTGGCATTGAGCATAATAACAATAAAGATCAATACTTCTTGTAGTTTTTGCCATCATAAACGCCCTTTATGTTGAATTTAAGTCGAGACATCTTTCTTTCCAAAAGTTTCTAGAGTTAACACATTCTTACCAAAATTTTGCATCTCTCGACTGTAATCGGCTTTCCCTATTAGGTCACTAAATAATCGCTTAGGAGTTCAATCTTAGAGTTTACTAGTCTCGTTGGCAACCCCAATTGTCTCAAAAAGGGCTACATCGAGTGAGTAAACTGCTTGAGGGCCTAAAAGCCCTTTTCAAGAACAACGGTTTAAGTAGCTATCACACCTCCTGTTGCGAACTCTTGTTCTTAGAAGTTTTTGAAGATTTCCTAGCATTATTACTTGCTTCTATTGGTGAAAAATAAAGTGCGATGGCCTTTCAGATCCTAACTAAACTATGTTTTACCTCTGCAATCTTATAGCTATTGGGTTTGTAAGTTTTTTCTTCGTTCCCGAAGGCCACACCTATCACTCTATTCTTTCCCATCAAAAACTTGGAGTCAGACAAGGTTTCCTTCAAAACTTTGAAATTATTGGTACTCATGTTCTCAAAGGAAAGGACATAGAGATATTTGTAACGGTTGACGTAGGCTTGAACTCGCTTGACAATGAAGGATTTATGGTCTCTTGTTTTGGGCTTGACTTTGGTTAGCGAAACAAGTTTATTTCTTTTGGCTTCTGGCATCAACAATCAATATAATGAAGTGTACTAGCTTATAAAATAAATTTAGCTATAATCCTAATCTGCGATTCTCGAGAAATTCATAACAATAACAAGTCCCTTGTATAGAATTATAAAAAATCTGGCTCAGAATAGCTAGTCCCAGTTTCTCTGCTTGGGCTC
>Ga0316217_10001835_pt1 | contig 26710 bp, 30 predicted proteins | sample 1anoAmetaG_FD_203633 | JGI IMG/M metagenome (GOLD analysis project Ga0316217, IMG submission 203633) | Freshwater microbial communities from Trout Bog Lake, Wisconsin, USA - 1anoA | ecosystem: Environmental > Aquatic > Freshwater > Lake > Hypolimnion/Profundal zone | place: USA: Wisconsin...
CTAAGAATTTGTATTGAGTAAATTGATAGTTATTGTTGGAAAGAACTTTTAATTTCACTTTATGTTTTCTGCCCCACTTTTTATAAAGTGGGAACAGGAATCCTTTAGTTAAATGTGAATACACTATTGGATGTACCGATAGTACTATTTCCTTATGCGAACTGGTAGCCAGATAAGATATTTTATTCTCCATCTCGTCTTCCAGCAATAAGGTTGGACTTACTTTACCAGATCCATGGCAGGATGGACATTGTTCCGAAGTATTGATATTTACTTCAGGTTTCATGCGCTGTCTGGTAATCTGCATTAACCCGAATTTAGAGATAGGAAGTACGGCATGTCTTGCACGGTCGTGCTTCATACACTCTTCCATATGATCCTGCAGTTTTTTCCTGTTGTCAGGCAACTTCATGTCTATAAAATCTACAATAATAATTCCGCCAAGATCTCGCAGACGCATTTGTCGCGAAATTTCTGAAGCGGCTTCCATATTGGTTTCCAGAGCATTCTCTTCCTGATTGTTACCAATACTCTTATAACCACTGTTCACATCCACTACATGCAGTGCTTCGGTATGTTCAATAATAAGATAAGCTCCGCTTGGAAGGTTTACTGTTTTACCAAAAGATGATTTCACCTGTTTGGTTATTCCATACTGATCAAATAATGGGAATCCGTTATTGTGGTATTGTACAATATCTTTTTTCTCAGGCGCTATTTTTTCTATATAACTTCTGGTGTCGTTATACAGGTTCTTATCGTTCAACACTACCTTATTGAAATCTTCTGTCAGAAGGTCTCTTAATATAGAAGTAGTCTTATCCTGTTCACTCAGAATCTTTGTTGGTGCAACAGCAGACTTCAGGTTTTCCTGAATCTCTTTCCAGGTATTCACAAGGTCCAGTAAATCCTGATGAAGCTCAGCAGTCGATTTACCTTCTGCAGCCGTTCTTACTATCACTCCAAAATTCTTTGGACGGATAGATTCCACTATTTTCTGCAGACGTTTTCTTTCGTCTGTAGAATGTATCTTCTTAGATACAGCAATAATTTCATTGAATGGAGTTACTACCACAAAACGACCGGGCAGACTCAGTTCACAACTTAGTCTCGGGCCTTTGGCAGCTATAGGCTCTTTCAGTATCTGCACAAGTATATTAGGCTTGCTACCCAATACCTCATTGATCTTGCCGGACTTGATGATTTCCGGTTCATTCTCAAAATTAGAAAAGTCGAAGGCAGCAGAACGCACATCGATAGATTTCTCTGTAAATTTCAAAAGGGATCTGATATACGGAGATAAATCCGTATAATGCAGAAAAGCATCCTTTTCAAAACCTACATCTACAAACGCAGCATTTAACCCCGGGATAAGTTTTTTAACTTTTCCCAGATATAAGTCTCCTACTGCAAAATTTGCATCCGTCTTATCGTTGTGTAATTCGACTAATTTCTTGTCTTCTAAAAATGCAATCTCTATGCCTGAAGGGGCAGTATTAATAATTAATTCTTTGTTCAATTCCGGCTCTTTATTAAATAAAAATATTGCACATAGTTGTGCAAATACAATTAAGACAGGATAAATAAAAGCGCTGGCGAACTAAAAGAATAATCAGGTAGTGTATAAATCATAAACTACCTGATCATGAAAAATTATTTATTTTTCTTCTTATGTCTGTTTTTTCTTAAACGCTTTTTACGTTTGTGCGTAGCTATTTTATGGCGTTTTCTTTTTTTACCGCAAGGCATAATAAAACTTATTTAAACTGTTACAAAATCTAACTTAAACTTACTTTTTCAATGCTTCAATCCTTGTTTCTACTTCGGAGATAATGGCCTGATTAGATATCTTTGATTTAAAACTTTCATACCATTTAATAGCATTTGTTTTATCTCCTTTCAATTCATAACATTCAGCCATATTTACCAGGGCCTCCAGATTATCGGGATGATTAGTAACAATAATATTGAATCGCTCAATAGCCTTGTCGTACTGACCACTTTTTCTACCACCTAATCCCAGCATCATCTGAGCATATACATTGTCAGGATTTTTCTGAACAATTTCTTTTAGTGGCAGAATCCCTAACATTGGGTTATCAGAAATGCCACCGAATATGTAACATGCTGCTAAACCAATCTTACTGGAATCTCTGTTTGCATTCAACTGCAAACTCCTTTCAAATAACTCTTTTGCACTGCTTGCCAACCAATTCTGAACAGCTGGTTGATTAGAAATCATCATGCTATCAAGTATCAATTGGGCTGCGAATGTGAGGTTTTTTTCTGAATTTTCCAATAATGCTACATTTTTAAGGTAATAAGACCCTAATAAAAAGCTATGAATAGAGTCTTTACAGTACTGTAATAACACTTTCTGGTACAATAAAGAGTCCTCTTTTTTAGTAGATTTTGCCACCTTAGCCTGCTCTGCATCAATAAAAGCAGCCTGACTGGCCGGTATGGATTTTTTTATTTCTGTTAAAATCAGATTTAACGTAACTTTTTCCGGACCTGCTTCCGCTTGCATAGGTTTTACCGCTTTTGCAGGTGGTGCTGAAGGTAAAAACCATAACGTAACTGTCAGGGCTATTCCTAACCCTATCAATATAAAGAGATTCTTATTCACTATTTAGTACTTTTTTTATCTGTTGGTTTGTAATTGGCTTTCACCTGATCCGTGAATTCATCCGATGGTTTAAATGACGGTATATAATGTTCCGGTATCTTCACTATAGTATTCTTCTTAATATTTCTACCAATCTTGGCGGCTCTTTTCTTTGGCGAAAAGCTTCCGAATCCCCTGATATAAATATTCTCTCCCGACACTACATTCAGCTTTATTTCCTTGAATAAAGTCTCCACAGTCATAAACACATCCACCTTCGGAATGCCTGTCTTTTCTGCTATGCTATTAACCAAATCTGACTTACGCATATTATAAACTTTAAGATGATTTGGAGACGAAAGTAATATTATACGCTAAAAAAGCATTTTTTTGTTTGATTTTTAACTTGTTACAACATTATCATTCATTCATAAAGAACATGATCAGAATAGCTGTTTTTGCGTCGGGAAAGGGCTCCAATGCCCAACAAATCATCCACTATTTCAGGGACAATAAGAGGGTGGAAATATCTTTCATTGTATCTAGTAAAAAGGATGCCGGAGTACTGAATATTGCCGCAACCCATAAAATTCCTTCCATAGTTTTAGATAAAAAAACTTTTCTCAACACCGATGAATACGTGGTTTTCCTGAAAGAAAATAAAATTGATTTTATAGTGCTTGCAGGTTTCTTATGGAAGATACCGGTGAATCTGATACAGGCTTATCCTCAAAAGATCATCAACATACATCCTGCTCTTTTACCCAACTATGGAGGCAAGGGAATGTACGGTCATTTTGTGCATGAAGCCGTGATTGCAGCAAAAGAAAAACAAAGTGGCATCACCATACATTATGTAGATGAATTGTACGATCATGGAGCACCGGTATTTCAGGCTTTCTGCGATATTGATGAAAACGATACACCCGATACACTGGCAGCAAAAATACATATACTGGAACATACCCATTTTCCGTCTGTAATAGAAAAGGTATTATTTAAATTGTAGTCATTGTTAAAATATGTTTCAGGTTGCTGGTTGCTTGTTTGTATTGTGTTACCAGAAACCAGCAACTCGCAACTTCATATTTTACATAACTATACATTGTAAAAGATTAATTAATTTACTACTTAAAAAATAACTAACCAATGCAATCTCCCTATCTTTCACCCCGCAATTGCTTTCATGAGAAAAAATAGATTCACGCTGTTTATTTTGCTGGCCATGTTTCTGGGTATGGGGGTTGGATACCTCATTCACGAACATTCTTCACCCGAATACATCAACAATTTTGCTCCTAAAATAAAATTGCTGGGCACTGCGTTTATCCGTCTGGTTCAAATGATTATTGCTCCACTGGTTTTCTCCACCCTGGTGGTGGGCATAGCCAAACTGGGTGATTTGAAAACAGTAGGCAGAGTGGGCGGCAAGGCCATGCTTTGGTTTATCAGTGCATCGCTTACTTCCCTGTTGCTGGGACTGGTATTAGTCAATTATTTTCAGCCGGGTGCAGCAATCGATCTATCGCATGCCGACACTGCAAGCCTGAAGAAGGTAATGGATAATACACAGGAGTTTTCGTTAGAACATTTTGTAAACCATGTTGTCCCTAAATCTGTGTTCGAGGCCATGGCCAACAACGAAATACTGCAACTGGTGGTCTTCTCCGTATTCTTTGGAGTAGCTACGGCTGCTGTTGGCGAAATAGCTAAGCCCGTCATCAAGGTACTGGATGTATTTTCCCATATCATTTTAAAGATGGTTACCTACATCATGAACTTTGCACCATTGGGTGTTTTTGGTGCATTGTGTGCGGTAGTAGCAGAAAAAGGATTAGGCATTTTTGTCTTCTACAAATCCTATTATCTGTCTTTTCTGGCGGGTATATTTTTATTATGGCTCATATTACTTGGAGTAGGTTATCTTTTTCTGAAAAACAGATTACCTGCCTTGCTCCGACGCATAGCAAGCCCCGTATTGATTGCCTTAACCACTACTACCTCGGAAGCTGTTTTTCCTAAACTGACCGAAGAACTGGAACGCTTTGGCTGCGACAATAAAGTAGTGTCGTTCATTCTGCCGTTAGGCTATTCTTTCAATCTGGATGGAAGCATGATGTACATGACTTTTGCCAGTATTGCCATAGCTCAGGCATATCATATACATTTGCCGATAGCTACGCAGCTAACCATGCTGCTGGTACTGATGCTGACCAGCAAGGGTGTGGCGGGTGTACCCAGGGCTTCTTTGATAGTAGTATTGGCTACCTGCAGTATGTTTGGCATTCCGCCAGAAGGAATTGCCTTAATATTGCCGATAGATCACTTCTGCGATATGTTCCGCACGGCTACCAATGTACTGGGCAATGCCCTGGCAACCTGTGCAGTCAGTAAGTGGGAAGGCGCATTGAAAAACGAATAAAGACAAGATTATTATTTATGATAAGTACAATATTGATGAGTTTTGAATGGCACAATTTAATAGACCCGAGGTTTTATATAGAACATGGCGGGCTATGGGTTTTACTGTTCATCATATTTGCCGAAACGGGTTTGTTTGTTGGCTTCTTTCTGCCGGGCGACAGTCTTTTGTTTGTAGCCGGCATCTACAGCGATCAGTTGATAAAATATACCGGTACTCCATTTTTAAATATGATGATACTCATTGCATTTATCAGTGTTGCAGGAATACTGGGCAATATGTTTGGCTATGCCTTTGGTAAAAAAGTAGGCCCTACTATCTTTCACTGGGAAGAAAGTTTTTTATTCAAGAAACATTATCTGGAACAGGCGCACGAGTTCTACGAGAAACATGGAGTACTGGCCATTGTATTTGCCCGTTTCATTCCTATAGTACGCACATTTGCCCCGATAGTAGCGGGCATTGTAAAGATGGAAAAACATAAGTTTGCCATCAACAATATAGTGGGTTGTATTGCCTGGGCCACTTCGATGGTTGCCGGCGGACATTACCTCTACCGCTTCTTTTTGCGTCATTACAATTTCGACCTGACCAAGCATCTGGAAGTGATTGTACTTGGCATCATTTTTGTTACTACTGCTCCGGTTATTATAAAGATAATATTCAGCAGAAAGAAGGCAGAAGCATAATAAATAAATTAATCCGGGAAAGGCCATGCGGGCTGTTCCCTTCAGTATCATTCATAAAACAATAACATGACAATTGCAGACAAATTGTTCAATTTAAAGAACGAAAAAAGTACATCCAACATGAAAGCAGGAGAAGAATTTCTGGCAACAAACAAACAAAAAGAAGGAGTAACTACTCTGGAAAGCGGACTTCAGTACGAAGTAATTACAATGGGCACAGGACCTAAGCCTACAGCCGACAACAGTGTAACCTGCCATTATCACGGAACCACTATTGAGGGCACCATTTTCGACAGCAGTGTTCAAAGAGGAACCCCGGCTACCTTCCCTTTGAAGGCCGTGATTAAAGGCTGGACCGAAGGTTTGCAACTGATGCCTGCAGGCAGTAAATGGAGATTCTTTATTCCACCACATCTTGCGTATGGCGACAGACATATCAGTGCTGTGATAGGGCCCAACAATACATTGATATTTGAAGTAGAACTGATTAGTTTCAAATAATATTATTTGTATAACTAAAGAAGCCACTTCGGAAGAGATTCCTGAAGTGGCTTTTTTAGTTGAAGGAGAGTAAATTTATTCTATCTCATCATCATCATCTTCCTCTATAATTCCCTCTACTTCATCATAATTAAATTCCACTTTGCTTTGAAGAATTATTTCATCCAGAATTAATTTTAAATAGCCTTGTTGAATTGCTTCTACAAATCGCTCTCTTAATATAGGAATATTGATAACTTCTTCTATACAAGCCATGTATTTGTCTACTATTGTTTGTATAGCATATGTCTTATCTGCATTAGCTTTTATATTAGCAAGAAGTTTAGTAACCATCTCATCAGATTTTATAACAAACGTTATAGGATACTTTTGAATTTTATCTATATCAAGAAAATACTTCTTAAAGTCAAGGGTTTCTGTTACTTGAAAGAACCTACCTAAAGGTTTCATAACAAAGTCAATACCTCCATCATTTGCATTTGTTCTACCTGTTTTGTATAAAATTAATTTTTCTTCTTTCAAACTCTCCATATCATAACCCCATATAATATTCTGATCATGATAGAAGTATTTGAGAATTGCATAACTTACAATTTCAAACAACCTTGCATCTACATTTGGTGCTATTAATCCAATAATAAATTCTTCTACATCTTTAGGTGAAGTTTTCTCAATTTTTTTGAGTTCTTTACATGAACTTATAAAAAGATCAAATGAAATATGTTTAGCATTTGAGTATTCATCAATAATTTCAATGATTGCTTTTGATATATTAAAAATATTTTTTCCTACATTAATTTTTAAAAGATGCTCATTAATCCAATAACGTTTAGTTTTAGTATCGTGGAGAATTGGAATATGTGTATCATCATAATTTTTAAATTCATGATTTGTTCTATTATTAAAATAATGATTTTGAATTTTATCACCAAATGGAAGACTCTTTGCTCTATTCCAAAGATCTGTAAATCTAGCTCCTTGATAGATTGAATAATCATCTCTAGTGTCATAATTTTTAGCTAGATAATCTTCAATTAATGTATAAATTGAATATAGAACATTAAAACAAGATCTGGATTTAGAACCTCTATTCACAGAAAGTGTTTTAAAATTAATATATTTCATAAGAGTACTTTTTTCAAAAATATCTTCAGATTCATCACCAAAATATTTCTCAAGAATCTCTTTTATTTTCAGGGTAAAAGTATGTTCCATAATGTATTAAAATAGTTTTAAATTTTGGCTCGCTGCCACTTTTTCATTCTCAAATGTCCTTATCTCTTTAAATAATTTTTCTCCTTTATATTCTTCTGCAAGGCGTAACCTTCTAAGTCCAATCTTTACATATTCATCCTGCATTTCTATACCAATACAATTTCGTCCTAATTCTTTTGCTACATAACATGTTGTGAATGTTCCTGAAAATGGATCCATTACTACATCTCCCGGTTTAGAACTAGCCTTAATAATTCTTTCCATTAAAGCAATTGGTTTTTGTGTAGGATGATTTTCATATTCTTCCATTCTGTACCGAACTCTTGCAAACTCCCAAACATTACCTGGGACTTTTTCCGTATTATAAACAGTTGGTATTACCTTACGATAATCTATCAATTTTCTTTTTGATCCCGTCTTGGCTTCTACCAGAATATCCTCTGCATTAAATGTATAATTGTCTTTGTCTTTTACGCAATAAAGAATTGGTTCATACATAGAACCATAATATTTTTTTGCCTGAACTCCCGAACTATCGTAAGACCATATTATTCTGGATAATACATCTAATTTTTTACGAAGAAAAATATCGAAATAAGGCATAAACTGAGTAGCTGTCATTACATAAAAACTAGCACCCGGCTTTAATTTCTTTACACATAAGTCAAGCCATTCATAACACCAATCAAGATATGCTTCTTCTGTAGGCCATTTCTCAATACTACCATTAAAATTTTTACCAATATTATATGGAGGATCGGCAAAGAATAAATCAACAGATTCATCTGCTACTTCTGTACGCAAAACTTCCAGAGCATCACCGTGAATGATTTTATGTTTATCTGTACCAAAAATATCCATTGATTAATAATTATTATAAGCTGTAAATTTAGGGTAAAAAAGTTTCAGATAATAAATGTGTTAGAAAGATGTCTAATAAGCCATAACCTTATTCTTCACAATCACAGCCCTGTCATTCTCCTGTGCAAAACAGGAAAATGATAACCCAATTAGTATAAGTATTATTATAGCTTTCATATCAATCAAATCCTAATTACTCTTCCATGCATTTACATTTATCTTACCCAGAATATTGGTGGTATTATCCATTTCGGGCATCTCGTCCAGATATATTCTGTAGCTTGTTGTATCGGTCTTCCAGGTAAGGCCCTTGGTAGTATGTGGCACGGCTGTTTTACCGTCTTTTTTCATCATCCTGCTCTGATGTTCATAAGGCACCGATGGCAGTTTCAAGATAGCATTCAAATAGGCTACCAGATTGTCGTATTCCTGTTGTATAGATTCTCTGGTATACATACCCGATTTTTTAGTATAGGTTTTAGTAAGCCCTACCACTACTATTTTCCGGTCGGCATTGGTTTGTACAAATACATGTTTAAACTTAACGGTTCCAAATTCAATAGAATCGTTTAAAGCCGGCAGAAAGCTATAGGTGCCCTTGGCCGAAATGGTATCTGTATTGATTATTTCTTTACTGGTATCGTTCTGCATTACCAGCATTCCCCTGAACCTTGTAACAGTATCGCCCGGATGCAGAAATGCCGACTGTAATAATTTCTGATACTTGCCTTCAGTTCCCTGACTGTAACCATTAATTGATAGTAAAACCACTAATGAGAATTGAATAATCTTTTTCATATAAAAAACAATTTTTAAGAAGGCTTCCAAAAATAATCATTAAAGTTCATACCCGCTAATTATCCCATCAAATCATCATCTGCCAGTTCATTCATCCGTCAATCCGATAATATTTTTCATTCCTTCCTGAAAAATATTTATTTTACCCAATCTGAACTATTTAGTATAAAAGCTGTTTAACTTTACAGTCCAATACATAACGAGGGCTTATTACCCATCTATAATGCGATACAAGGTAAATGATATTGACCTTTGCTATCCCGCCGATAGAAACTGTGCTACAATTAAAATAAACACTTATAAGGGGATAATTTACCCTAAAAAACCACATTACAATCTATCATTTCTGCTGAATTATTGTTCATTTCTGCTGGATTATTTACAATCATTGCTTAACTATTCTGAAAAGTCTATAGGAAATTGCAAAACTTCCAGTAACTATTTACAATTTCCTATAGATTATTACAAAAAGGCGAGTAATAATTATTCATCAATGCTCAACTATTCTCCATTTCCTATCAACTATTGGCAATTTCCTATGGAAGTTTGTCAAACTTCTATCTGTTATTTGCAGCATTTAAACCGATATTGCCTGCTGCCACTTCGCTTTTATCCATCGTTAAATAATGTTCATCAATCCTTACACAATAACATCTTAGTTTTTCATATTTACCGGGCGGCAGATATTCAATTTATCGTAAGACATAAATGGCATAACAATTATCCTGACTGGCGTTCTAAGCGGTGGTAAACTGTAGTCGCCTGCTTTCATCTGATTGCGTGTAACCTTATTGTGACTAGCGTACTAAACAATATTTCTTCACCAGGATTAATTTCTTACATATGAAAAATAATATTAAGGTCTTGACTGGCTATACCAAGTTAAAGGATGCAGATGCACATACTACTGCTGAATCTATTATTACTGGTTGTAGCGGTAATGCGGCTTTTAATTTCATGAAGAATGAACTGACCAATCTTGTTTCGCAGAAAGCTGACTATGTTGATAAACTTAGTCATGTTAAATCAGGATCAAATCAGGATATTGTTCTAAAAAAAGAATCAAAAGCTAATTTGATTGTTGCCTTAAGGGTTATCTGTACCGAAATTAATCATCAACAAGCCGGTAATATGGTTGCTTTATTAAGCAGTGGTGCGCCCTTGTGGGCCAATGCTTACCAAAAGAAAGATGGAGAAAATCCATCTGCTGTTGGATTGAAGGCAGTTGCCGGTGTAAAAGCTACCGAGTTGAAGGTAAAAGTAAAAAAGAATCCTACGTTTCTGGACTATGGGACTGTGTTTGCTTATACTTTAGCTTTGAATGCTGTTGATGATATTAGTTTATGGAATCAGATGTTTGAAACAGGTCACAGTGCTACTTTAACCGGGTTATTACCTGCTTCAAAGTACCTTGTATCTGCTGCTTACAAAGGCCGCAAAGGCACTGCTCTTATATGGTGTTCTCCTGTAATTGTTTATACATTAGCAGGATAGAATTGCCGGTAATTGTCTGTTCGTTTTTTAGCGGATAGCCAATCAGGAAAAACCTTGAAGTACTGGAATTTTCTTCAGGGTTTTTTCTTTATAAAATAAAGTTGCGAATCAGACATTATTAATTTAAGGGATAATCATTCAAAACATTTTTATGATAGAAACAGCCGGTTGCGTTTTGGAAATTGTAGCAGAAATAGTGGCCTTATATAAGCCCGATAAAATAATGTTGTTTGGTCCCTATTATCTGGGTAGTATTACCAGAAATAGCGAAATAAATCTTTTGCTGATTAAAGACACTGAATTGCCAAAGAATCAGCGTGCTGAAGAAATTTATACTCATTTATCAGGAATGGAACATCCGGTTGACTTATTGATTTATACACCCGATGAATATAAAAAAGCAATAGCCATTGATAATTCTTTCCTGCACAAAATGATGAAGGTGAGTAAAGTACTGTATGATAAAGAGGAAATAGTTGGGAAGAAGAAATGAGAATGGAAGGGCAAGGAATACAATTTTTAATTTAAGCAGGTCCTAAATATATTTGTGCAATAAAAATGCAATTGATTACATTTGGCAAGTAAAAAATAATAATATTTAAAAGATAAAAAAGTAGTTTGTTACAAATAAAAGATGAGTGATAAAGAAGAACATATAAGATATTGGGAAGCTACTGCGAAAGATGATCTGGAAGCTATAGACTATCTTTTCAATGGTAAAAAGTATGTTCAGGCTTTATTCTTTGCTCATTTGTCTTTAGAAAAAATATTAAAAGCTCATTTTATTAAAGACAACGAAGAAAATGTACCTCCTAAAACACACAATCTGATTTATTTGTATAATAAAACACTTCTGAATCTGAATGAAGATGATACAGATTTTTTACAGGTAATGAATATCTTTCAACTGGAAGGAAGATATCCTGATTATTTATCTTATTTGCATAGAAGTACTTTAAAAGAAGATGCATCAAAAACTATACAACAAGTAAAAACACTTTTCAAATGTTTACAAGAGAAACTGCAATAAGTATTGTAAAAGAATTTATTAAAAACTGTGAAGTTGAAAATATACATTTCAATAAAGCTATCCTTTTTGGATCTACATTAAATAATACAACAAACGAAGATTCAGATATTGATTTATTACTCGTATCCGATCAGTTTAGTTATAATAAATTAGAAAACGCAAAATTGCTTGCCCGAATAAACAAACAATTCAGTGATATTGAAGCCCATACTTATCCAACTGAATATTTCCTGAAAGGCGATCCATTTATAAATCAGGTGATGCAAACCGGAATAGTAATAAATTAATGCTCATTTTAATCCGGAGTATTATAAATACTATTCTGATGGTATTTACCATTCTTTGAAAATTTTATTATCCACTACCCAATGCTATACATCATCCAATAAAACATACCCTTTCAATGAATAAAATTCCCTTTCTCCACCCATTCAATAGATTTACTCTTTATATATATAATCAATATCTGTTACTTTTGCCGCCATGAGCAACGAAACAAGTTATCCAAAAGACAAAATCAATATTCTCTTCTTAGAGAATATCAGCGAAAAGGCAGTACAGCTTTTCCGTCAGAATGGCTATACTAACGTAGAGAAATTAGGAGGCGCTTTAAGCGAAAGTGAACTGATAGAAAAAATAAAAGATGTACATCTTTTAGGTATCCGTTCCAAAACCACCATTACTCCTGCTGTGCTGGAAGCTGCCAAAAAACTGCAGGCCATAGGCTGTTTTTGTATAGGCGTAAATCAGGTAAATCTGAAAGCTGCTACCCGTAGTGGTGTAACGGTTTTTAATGCACCTTACAGCAATACAAGAAGCGTAGCCGAACTGGTAGTAGGTGCTTCCATCATGCTGATCCGAAAAATATTAGATAAAAACAATGCAGCCCATAAAGGCATTTGGCAAAAAGAAGCCAAAGGCAGTTTTGAATTGCGTGGCAAAACAATTGGCCTGGTGGGTTATGGCAATATAGGTTCGCAGGTAAGTGTACTGGCCGAAGCTTTTGGAATGAAAGTAAGGTACTACGATATAGAATCGAAACTACCATTGGGCAATGCTGCCGCTTATGATAGTCTGGAAGAACTGGTGAGTAAAAGCGACATCATTTCGCTGCATGTTCCGGATACCAATAAAACCAAGAACATGGTAAATGATGAATTGCTGGCACAATTCAAAAAGGGTTCTATCCTCATCAATTATGCCCGTGGTGAAGTGGTGGATATAGATGCCCTGGCTAAATATTTATCCAATGGCCACTTATCAGGAGCTGCTGTAGATGTGTTCCCATGGGAACCTGAAAAGAATGGCGATAAGTTTACCTCTCCATTGCAGGGACTGAACAATGTATTGCTTACACCACACATTGGAGGCTCTACCGAAGAGGCTCAGATGAATATAGGAGAAGACGTGAGCAATAAACTGTTCAACTTCCTGGAGTCCGGCATTACCAATGGTTCACATACTGTACCGGGTATTGCTTTGCCACCTATAGAAGGCACTCATAGAATTCTGCATATACACAAGAATGTACCTGGAGTATTGAGTAGTATCAATACTTTGATGTCGAACAATCATATCAATATCTCAGGACAATATCTGAAGACCAATGAAGAAATTGGTTATGTGGTACTGGATGTGGATTCTGAAATATCGGAGATTGCACTGGAACTATTACGCAATGTAAAAGAGACAATTAAAGTAAGGGTACTTTATTAATTAAAGCATCCTTTTATATACTGCTGCATGAAGCAATACGATATTATTCTGACGGTTACAAATGATTTGAATTATGATCAAAGGATGCAACGTATCTGCACTTCATTAAGCAAAGCAGGTTACCACATTTTGCTGGTAGGCAGAAAGATGCCCGATTCATTGCCGTTGAAAGAACAGTCTTTTAAACAGAAGCGTTTATTCTGTTTCTTTCATAAAGGATTCGCCTTTTATGCCGAGTATAATATCCGTCTGTTTCTGTTCCTCTTTGTCAATCCCTGCAGGGCATACTATGCAGTGGACCTGGATACTATATTACCCAACCTGCTGGCATCTTCCTTATTCAAAAAGAAGAGACTGTATGATGCGCATGAGTTGTTTACCGAACAGAAAGAAATAGTTACCCGTCCCAATGTTCATCGTTTCTGGCTATGGGTGGAAAGAACTGCCGTACCTAAGTTTCAGTATGGTTATACGGTAAATCATTTTATTCAGGAAGAGTTTGAAAGAAGATATGGAGTGCAATATGGCATCATCCGCAATCTTCCTTTCAGAAAGAATTATCCTGTCAGTGTTCTGGATGAAGCACCCTTTATTTTATATCAAGGTGCTGTAAATGAAGGCCGTAGTTTCGAGACCTTGATACCTGCCATGAAATGGGTGAATGCTAAGCTTTTAATAATCGGCAATGGCAATATGTATGAAGAAGTAAAACAACTGATTGCATACAACAAGCTGGAAGATAAAATAGAGATGAGGGGGTATGTGGCTCCGGAAGAACTTAGAACCATTACTCCAAAAGCTAAGTTTGGATTAACGCTGTTTGAATCAACAGGACTCAATCAATATTATTCCTTAAGCAATCGTTTCTTCGATTATATAATGGCCGGCATACCACAGGTTTGTGTTAACTATCCCGAGTATAAAAGAATAAACGACGAACACCCCGTTGCGCTGATGGTGGACGATGTACAGGTAGAAACCTTATCTTCCGCCATGAATAACTTACTGAGTAATACCAATTTATATCATTCCTTACAGCAGAATACCATTGCTGCCAAAGAAGTATTGAACTGGGAAAACGAAGAAATTAAACTGATAGCATATTGGAAAAACATCTTCAAATAATTGCACTCACCATCCCCTTTCCGGTTGATTACGGAGGGGTGTATGATTTATTTTACAAGTTAGTGGCTCTGCATAACGAAGGTGTTCAGATACATTTACATTGCTTTGAATATGGCGACAGAAAACAGCAGGAAGAACTGAATAAATACTGTGCAAGCGTACACTATTATCCTAGGAAATCTTTTATCAGTTCGCTCTTCTCCGGCCTTCCTTATATAGTATCTTCAAGAGCCGACAACAATCTTATTCAGTACCTGTTGCAGAACAATCATCCTCTTTTGATGGAAGGAGTGCATTGCGCTTACCCATTACTGGATGAAAGATTTACTAACCGTAAAAAGATACTCCGTCTGCATAATGTGGAGTATGAATATTATAAAGATTTATCACTGGCAACAACTTCATTCTGGAAGAAATTATTCTTCAAAAGAGAACAAAGATTACTGTATAATTTTGAGAAGACTATAGCAAATAAAGCAGATTCTATACTGGCAGTTACACAGAAAGATGTTATTACTTATCAAAAGGAATTCGGAGCAAAGAACATTCGTTTCATGCCATTATTTTTACCCACCGACTGGACAGTAAATTGTTTGAAAGGAAGAGGTAACTACTGCTTATATCAGGGAGACCTTAGTGTTATATCGAACGAGAAAGCTGCTTTATGGTTAATAGAAGAAGTGTTTGCCGGCACTAAATACAAACTGATTATAGCTGGCAAGAATCCTTCCCTGAAGTTATTTAAAGCAGCCGCTAAACGACTGAATGTACTGGTAATGGCCAACCCTGAAAAGGAACAGATGCAGGACTTTATAAAACAGGCACATATTCATATTCTTCCTTCTTATAGCAATACGGGAATTAAACTAAAATTGCTGAATGCTTTGTACAACGGAAGGATTTGTCTGGTGAATGATTTAACAGCAGGAGGAAGTGGTGTAGAACAACTCTGTCATTTCTTTGAAGATGCAGCCTCCTGCAAACAAAAGATAAAAGAACTGCTGGAAACAGAATTCACCCAAGCAGATATTGACAACAGAAAAGCCTTGCTGTCACATGCTTTCAACAATAAAGAAAACGCTAAAGATTTTATTCAAAAAGAACTTTGTTAGTTTCGCAGCAATAAGAACTATCATCGCTTCATCATCAGCATACCATTATTACCATCATGCAAGTATATTTCAAAACATATCAGTTACCGTTTCAGTATCCTTTCACCATATCGCAGGGGCGTACTAAAACACATCAGCCAACACTGATAGTAGCCTTGCAGGTGGGTAAATGGATAGGATATGGCGAGTCGCCTGCCATAACTTACTATAATGTAACAGTGGAAGAAATGGTGGCTACCCTGGAACAATATAAACCCATGATAGAAAAGTATGCCTTTACCGAGCCCGAAAGGTTCTGGCATTTCTTGCATCATTTATTGCCCAATAATCACTTCTTGGTGAATGCCCTCGACATGGCTGGATGGGATCTATTCGGCAAAATGCATCAGAAACCTTTATATGAATTGTGGGATACCTCCTTCTCCGGCAAGGAGCCTCTTACAGATTATACCTTAGGAATCGACAATCCCGAAAAGATGCTGGAGAAGATGACTGCAAGACCTCATCCTGTTTATAAAATAAAGGTTGATAACAACGATCCTTTAACCACACTTCGTTACTTAAGGGAACATACCAATGTCCCATTCCGTTTGGATGCAAACGAAGGATTCACTTATCAGCAATTCAAAGAAATCCTACCCGAATTAACTACTTTAAACATTGAATTCATAGAACAACCCTTGCCTAAAGGCAACTGGGATGAAATGAAACTATTATACACCGAAAGTCCCATTCCTTTAATAGCCGATGAAAGTTGTGTAACCGAAAAAGACGTAGCAAAATGTGCAGGACACTTTCATGGAATCAATATCAAACTCACCAAGTGCAGTGGTATCACGCCTGCTCTTAGAATGATAAAACAGGCAAGGGAACTTGGCTTGAAACTAATGATGGGCAGCATGAATGAAAGCACTGTAGGCAGTGCAGCCATAGGCAATTTCCTGCCTCAGTTGGATTATGTAGACATGGATGGCCCACTCCTTTTATCCGAAGACATTGCCAAAGGACTAACTTATGATATTGGAAGGATTACGCTAAGTGGCAAGTATGGTTTGGGAATACAAATGACCAATTAGATACAGATGATGGATAACGAAAAGAACTTTTCCATTATCCATCCTCAACCCTCCATTATTAACCCCTACTTATTCTTAAACGCCTTCAAAGTTTCCCTAGTAAACTCTGTCAACACAAGTCTTCCGCTAATGGCGGCTCTTTCGTACAACAAAGTCTTCCAGTGATCTGTATTGGCCCAGAAGGCTTTCTTAACTTCAGCCATTGCTTCAGCACTATAATTACTTAAGGTTACAGCCAGTTGATTCGTAGCTTCACTCAATGCTGTAGCATCATCAAACAGAGCAGCATATAATCCTTTTTCTCTTGCCCATTCAGCCGACCTGAAGCTGGCAGCATCAATACTCATCTCATAAGCAAAAGAAGTTCCTATCTTTCTTTCTACCACAGGACCTATCACAAATGGCCCTATACCTATCGCCAACTCGGACAATTTTATATCCGCTGTCTTAGTTGCATATACATAATCGCAGGCAGCTATCAGTCCAACCCCTCCTCCAATAGCCTTTCCCTGCACAGCCCCCACAATAAACTTCTTACACCTGCGCATGGCATTTATCACATTGGCAAATCCACTAAAGAATATTTCTCCCTGGTCTTCTGTTTCTATACTCAGCAATTCATCAAAACTGGCACCCGCACAGAATGTTTTAAGTCCTCCACTCTTCAATACAACCACCTTTACAGCAACATCCTGCGAGGCTTTATCAATAGCGGCTGTCAGCTCTTTCAACATGTGCGAAGGCAATGAATTATGGTGTGGAGTATAAAACTCTATAGTCCCGATATTGTTGTCAGCATAGTACTGTATATACGATTCAGCAATCATTATTTAACAAGTTTTAATTTGCAATATACAATCTTTGTTTTAAAATTTCGTTTGTTTGTCGTCCAATACGGATATTTGTTTTTCTGACTGACTATTAACTGAATTTATTAACATGAAATCTAGCACATACCTTCCTGCTTTAACCGGTGTCCGGGCTATTGCTGCGTTCATGGTATTCTTTCATCATTTCAATCAGGAATCTTTCCCTTATCCTATATTCAGGATACTGAATGAATTTCATACAGGCGTTACGGTTTTCTTTGTACTAAGCGGTTTCCTTATTTGTTTACGGTATTACGATTCCTGCGAGATCACAGAAACCTGGTTTAAGAAATATATCAAAAACCGGATAGCCCGTATCTATCCCATGTATCTTTTACTCACCCTTGCAACCTTTGCTTTTGCCTGGTATATCAAAGACAGTTCGGTGTATGGCGGCTTCTCCTACCCCATCGTACTTTTATTCATGAACATATTCTTTGTCCGTGGCTTCTTCGATGACCTGAAGTTTACAGGAGTAGCACAGGGTTGGTCATTGACCGTAGAAGAATGTTTCTACTTTCTGGCACCTTTATTCTTCATCAGAATCAAGAAGAACATCCGTTCCCTGGTTTATTTACCAATGGGATTAATTTCCATTGGATTAATTTTAGTAGCCATATTCAGTCATATCAGCTTCTACAATTTTTACGGAAATTGTACGTTTATGTTTTTATATACTTTTACCGGAAGATGTATCGAATTCTTTCTGGGTATTTATCTTGCAATGATAGCATTGCGCGATAATAAACAGAGTACAAGGCCACGTGCAACTACACTTGGCTTCATCATTATCACCATTGCCATTGCATTATTATGCAGTGTACCATTAACCGCTACCAGAAAATTCGGATTATACAGTCCTCTGGGTATTTTAAGCAACAACCTTATTTTACCTGTCGGGATTGCAATATTATTTTATGGATTAATTAGTGAAAAGTCCTGGTTAAGAGCTTTTCTGTCAACAAAAACAATGGACATACTGGGTAAGAGTTCGTACATATTTTATCTCATTCATATCGGCTTCATTTCTAAGCTGGCTACAGACTTTTGTTCCAGACATATCGATCAGTTTTATACCTGGATGGACGATAAGGAAATCACCTGGTTCAGCAGTCACATATCTTCTTCCATCCTAATGATCATTTCTGTATTTATCATTTTAAATTTAGTATCCATATTGTTATACAAATGCATAGAAGAACCCATGAATCTTTATATCCGCAGATCATCTTTACTGGCAACTAAAAATAAATAAACCATGAAGATGTTTCTTACACGATATTTTTTACTGCTAGGGTTATCGCTATTTTACATACATGTTTCCAGTCAGGAAAAAACAGAAACAAGGAGAACCAAGAAAGAAGATAATACATTTTCAATACTTATAAAGGCTAAACAGAAGGAATCTTTATTTAAACACAACAAAGTAAAATATCAGATTAAGCTGGTAAACAATTACAACGAACAGCAGGATGGATATGTAGATGTAGAAGTAAAAACAGATAGAGGTAAAAGAATCCAAGGTTTAAGATATGAGGTATCTGTGCCGCCTAAAACCACCTGTATACTAAAGCCTAAATTCAGTTTAAAGGACCCCGGATTTTATGATCTATGGGTTACAGCCGAACTTACATCTTACGACGATACTATCAGAAATGTATTCGGATTTAAACCTACAGAAATAAATACTACTTCGCATAAGCCTGCCGATTTCAACGATTTCTGGAACACCGCTTTAACTGAATTAAAAGCAGTGCCCCCAGCTTATTCTATCAAACTCGATAGCGCACAATCCACCGTTTCACATAAGGTTTATTTAGTCACTATGAAGTCGCTTGATGGCGTAGTGGTTCATGGCTGGCTTACCGTTCCAAAAGTATGGGGCTTCTATCCGGTATTAGTTGGCTTCCCGGGTTATAAAGTTGTTTTAAAACCTTTGTATGGCGACGACTTTGTTACTTTCCAGTTCAATATTCGTTCCGCCAAACCAAAAGGCGAAACAACACTGGATAAAGAATGGGATTATACCTTATTGAATATCGATGATAAAGATAATTACATCTATAAGGGTGCTTATATGGATTGTATCCGGGCCATCGATTTCCTGTATGCCAACAAGGAATTAGGTATTGACACTTCCCGTATTGCAGTCAGTGGTGGCAGTCAGGGTGGTGCTTTGGCATTGGTAACTGCTGCTTTGGATCATAGAGTAAAAGCCTGCATTACCGACAATCCTATCTATTGCGACATGCACAACCTGATTGAAATATCCGAACGCCGGGTGCCCATAGAATGGCCTATCAACCGTTACAAGGAGTATCTGCAACAGTCACCACATTATTCTATGAAGACTATTCTCAATACTATGGATTATTACGATCCTCAGAACTTTACCCCCATGATTCAGTGCCCTGTTCTGCTGGGTTTGGGACTGCTCGATAAACTGGCACCTCCTGCTACTATCTTTGCTGCTTATAATAAATTAACTGATGAAGTAAAACGTAATAGTGAAACATATAGCTTTTATCATTTAGCACATGAAGTAACCACCCGACATCGGAAATTTCAGAATCAGTGGTTGCTGGAGAAACTGGTATTTACCAAATAAATAGTCCCTATGAAAAGATTGTATTTATCTATATTATTTTTATTACTCATCAGCAGCAATTGCTTTGCAGGATGGCCTATTGGCAAGGGTAGATCTGTAATAGGTCTGGGATATAATCTCTATTATGGAACTCATAGTTACGACAACAACTGGCATTTAAAAAGTCCCTCCGATGCCAGCGATTTCTTCCGGTCAAACTACTTTTCTCTTTATCTGGCGCACGGTATTTCCCGCCGTCTCGATCTTGTTGCCAACGCTTCCTACCTGTATCAGCAGGCCCGTCAATCAGGCATCAACAGACAAAGAAACGATTTTGGCGATGCTATGGCAGGTCTTGCTTATAGTATCGAGAACAACGACTTCACCCGCTATCTTACCTTTCAGCTTTCCGGTATTTTTCCTTTATATACCAATCCCAACAATGTACTTCCCATAGGCTATGGTTCAAGAGGAGTAGACTTCACTGTCAACTACAGTGTCAATCCTAAGTATCTGAAGAATGATGGTTATCTGGTGTATCAGCTGGCTTATAGAAAATACTTCGATGGTGCCGGACCGCAGCAACTGATCGGCGATTTCACCATTGCCTTTATCATCAAACGTTTTCATCAGTTGCTTTTCAATGTCGAAGGTGTCGGTTCATTCAGCACCAATACCAGTAGCAGTATCAATCCCAAGGAAGTGTACAATTACGAAACAGCAAAGTTCACAGCCACTTATGGCCGCAAGGTTCGCCGAACCATCGTATTGTATGGTTCTGCCTTTTATACTTTCCTTGGCCGCAATGCCTTGCAGGGAATGGGTTTAGGTGCCAATATGATCATAAAATTACCGTAAAACACTCCCCTTTTCCCCTCTTATTCTTGCCTAGAAAACGTTAATATAAACCTCATACTTCCGGGGATATTTGATTGCTATTTAATATTACAGTCTAAATGATATTAATTGAAGTTTAGAATCATACTGATTTTGCTGGTTTTCATGCAGTCTTTTCTATTGAATGCCCAGAACAAAAAGCCTGTTTATGTTACTATAAGCGGTACTGTCTACGACATCAGTGCCCGCACCCCCATCGAGTCAGTCATGGTCTACAGTACTTCGGGGCATTCCACTTTCACCGACTCCACAGGCCGTTATAGTTTCACCGTGGTCTCCACCGATTCTATCTGGTTCAGAATGCTCAACAAGTCCACCATGAAGTTCCCCATCGACACAATTAAAAATCTAAGTCAGTTCGATATCATGATTCATGTAAGGTCAGTAGAATTACCGGAGGTAAAAGTAAAAGCTAAGAACTACAGGCTCGATTCCATCGAGAACCGTAAGGATTATGCCAAGTATTTCAATTACCGCAAACCTGCCTTACGTCTCAGTGCCGACAACAATTACAATCCCGGCGGCATAGGTGCCGGCTTCGATCTCGATGAAATCATCAACATGTTTCGTTTCAAGCGAAACAGAAGTATGGAAGCCCTTCAGAGAAGGTTGATACAACAGGAGCAGGATCATTATATCGATCATAGATACTCTAAAAACTTTGTCATCAAACTCACTAAGCTGAAGCAACCTCAACTCGATGATTTCATGAACAAATACCGTCCCGACTACGAGTTGCTGAAACTATTGAACGATATAGAACTCGGTTACTATATCGAAAAATGTTTCGATCAGTACAAGTACAATTTAAAGAAACAGTAATACAGGAAACGATTTAGTTTTTCTTTCTTTAGTCTTTAGTTTTTGTATTCATTTTTATTTTTCCCTTTTTACTTTTCTTTGGGCGTTGCCTTCGGCCGTGCCGCCGCTGCTATCTTTTGGGCGCGCGATGATGGTCCTTGAGTTTATCGAAAGGCCGAATCGCGCGCCCAAAAGGATAATCCGCTATGGCACTAACGCAAATACAGAATACAAGACTCCCTGATTGTCAGATTCTTTCCAAAGCAATCTACGCCTCAATCATTCATCATAAATTATCCATTACTACAAACCCTGTAAGGGTTAAATATCAATAGCCATAGGTGAAACCTATGGAATACATATAATCATTAATTCACCGACCCTGAAAGGGTCGAATGTTTATAGCGATATATAATTCACTATAAATATCTACTCCAAAGGAGTCGAACACACCCCACAAAAAAAAGCCCGCAGACAAATCTGCAGGCTGTAAATCATACAATTGCCTTTACCTGTATAACTTAAACTTTTATTCGCAACAGCTAATAGCTAAAAGCCAATAGCAAACAGCTTGTATTAAACCCTCTTCATCCTGATCTCCACCACATTATCCTCATGCAATACCACATTCACAGTATGTTTTGTAGTCACATAATTCGGTGCCATCACTGTATATTCAGTATCCCCCGCTTTATGGGTATCAAAAGGTACCACCCCCTCTTTCGATTTAAACGTCTTTATCTCCTTTCCTTTCTTAATAGGTTTACTCATGGTAGAACCATTAATAGCCTCTCCGGTAGCATCATCCACAATCGTTACTACCAAAGGTGTCTTACGGTATCCCGTAAATATTGGCAAATGCAGCAATCTCAGCTCCTCAGTCATCGTCGGATCCGAAACTGAATACTTACTATGAAACAATCCATACTGATCCTGACTCGCCTTCCATCCCGCAACTACTGCTATTGCAATAGGGTCAGTACCCTTACTCTTCACCTCTTTAATCTGTGTAATAGGTAAATCTTTAATACTGTCATAGGCTGTTATTGCATTATCAATCAACAATAAATCAGCAGCCTTCACATTAGTAAGAACAGTGCCATTATCAAAAAATAATTTCCTGATAGCCACTGCCCTCGTTACAGAATCTTTTTTACCCGCCCTGAAAAAATAAGTCATCGATTTATTTATCGAATTAGCCAAAGCTGTTTCACCCGCAGCATTAGCTAAAATTACTCCAGCCTCACAATAATTACTGATCAATACTGCCATCACTCTCTTTTTAGCAAGCACAGTTTTACTGTCAGTTGTTCCAACCTCACTTTCTACTTTAGCACCGTTATCAATGGTAATAATAGCAGCATCCATAATAGCTTCTTTATCACTATATCCATCTACAGCTCCTGTTTCAGTAGTATGTTTCCCGTTAAATACCTGATGTCTTACCATTCCTTCGTAATACGAAATCTCATCGTTATTCATAATAGTAAACTTTTAATTTTATAATCTCAATCTCATGTATTAATGTATTATATGCTTGATTCAATATTCTCAATCCATAATTTCTAACTTCACTTTCGCCTCAATATCAGGAAAACCCATGTTCTTCTCGTTTAACACCCTATTCCGGCTGTTTAACGCCTTACTCCGATCATTTAATGCCTTGCTCCGACTATTTAATGCCTTACTCCGACTATTTAATGCCTTGCTCCGATCGTTTAATGCCTTGCTCCGACTATTTAATGCCATACTCCGAACGTTTAATGCTTTGCTCCGACTATTTAATGCCATACTCCGAACATTTAATATCTTGCTCCGGTTGTTTAATGTCTTGCTCCGGTTTTCCCCTGTTTTTTAACTCAGTATTTATAAGAACTTTTCTATCAAATCCGATGTAAGGTAATCATTCCACCAAATCTTTGGCTATGAGAGATATCATAGTTAATATAAACAATATAGTTTATATTAAATGTTTTCATTTCTGATGCAATTTTACTCTGTAACCATACAATACTCAAACCCATAGTACCAAAGGGTTACAGACTTTTATCAACAACCTGATTTCGAATTTATCAATTCTTAATTATTCACTATATAGGAAAATAAAAGTGGTTTGTTTTTTAATTATACAGGTTAAATCAGTTAAAATAACCTCTTAATAAATAAATATTAATCTTTTTTTTAAACTTTATGTCAGATAATCGCCCAATGATTATCATAACTGAATACACGTTTTTCGATAATATATAATTGAAAATATAACATTCACAACCTAACGAACCCATAAAAGCAAAAAGAGGCTGCTCCCGGGGGAGCAACCTCTCTTCTGATTATAAATACTAACTATTTTTATCGGGACAACGGTGTCTCGGAATTCTTATCCATCTTAATTCCTGAATATCCGTCGATACCCATTTCAGGAAGATCCAGACCATACAACTCTACATCCGGTTTAACCCTGTTGCCTCCCACTATTATATTCAATACCTTAAACATCAGCCATCCTGATATACCAATGAATATCAGATTGGTTGCAGCTCCAATAAACTCTGCTGCCAGCTGACCAAAACCACCGCCATAAAACAATCCTGTTACATTGCCCTTTACGCCATTCAGGCCATCGCCATAGAGGCCATCGGCAAATAATCCAAGAGACAATACACCCCATATACCATTGGCACCATGCACAGCAATAGCTCCTACCGGATCATCGATACGCATCTTTCTTTCTACCATTAAAGTAACTTCCACTACCAGTACACCAGAGATTAATCCAATGATTAATCCACCTAAAGGTGTTACAAAAGCACAGGGTGCTGTAATAGCTACCAGACCTGCCAGCAAACCATTGCACATCATACTTACATCGGGTTTGGAACCACGTACACACCATATCCAAACGGTAGCAGCCAGAGCACCGCCGCAGGAAGCAATCATGGTATTGAAAGCCACTACTGCAAAACGAAGATCGTTACCGGCAAAAGTAGAACCGGCATTGAAACCAAACCAGCCAAAAGCCAGAATCAGAGCACCAAGAACTGCCATAGGAATATTATGTCCCGGGATGGCATTGGGCGAACCATCTTTATTGTATTTACCTATTCTTGGTCCAATCATGCGTGCACCTACAAAGGCTAACACACCCCCTGTAAGATGCACAACCGATGAACCTGCGAAATCCACGTGTCCATGTCCTAAACCAAAGTTGGAACCCAGCTGTGCCAGCCAGCCACCGCCCCAAACCCAGTTGCCATAGATAGGATAAATTAAACCACCAATGATTACTCCGGAGATAGCGAAAGAAACAAACTTCCATCTTTCGGCCATAGCACCGGTAGGAATAGTAGCAGCAGCATCCATGAATACTGCCTGGAATACAAAGAAGCCTAAAACCCCTACATCGTAGATACCGTTCATGAAGAAGCCTTTGGTTCCAAACAAACCAAAGCTATGATGGAATAAAGTAATAGAAACTTCCTGATTTAACCCATCGAAACCACCGAGGGTACTTAATGGTCCTACCCCACCAAACATGATGGCAAAACCACAGATAAAGAATCCGAGAGCACCTGCAGGATATACAAACAGGTTCATAGCCATAGTATGGGCTACGTTTTTAGCCCTGGTCAATCCTGTTTCCACCAATGCAAAACCTGCCTGCATAAAGAATACCAGGAATCCTGTAATCAATAACCAGACAAGATTTATAGCAATCTTGTTGTGTCCATCGGCATTTGCAACAGTAGTTACAGCCGTAGCTAATTTATTCACCGAATTGTTCAGAGCAGCTACTGTAGTGTCCTTTGATTTAGACAGTGAATCCACCACTTTTGGAGCTGTAGTATCGATATCGGTGAAGTTACCGGTAGCAGATCCATTCGGATCGGGTACTCTGGTAGTTTGGGCTGTGGCATTGAATGCAGTAAGAGAAAGCATTAATGCAAACAAAAATATTTTTATTTTAGTAATCATGTTGTTGCTGTTTAAATTTAAAAAATGGATTATAGTTTATCGCTCGGTCCTTCGGTGGAAGCTTCGCCCCTTGCACCTGTTCTGATTCTGATAGACTCTTCTATGTTGTAGGTAAAAATCATACCATCACCTATTTCGCCGGTAAAGGCAGCCTTCTCGATACAAGCTATTGTTTTTTCTACATTAATGTCTTTCAAAACAATAGATATGAATATCCTTGGAATATACTGAGTATCGTAAACGGTACCACGATAATTGTGGTGGTTGCGCAGATGCTCGTTGCCAATTCCGGAAGCCTCCCAATACGAAAAGAAGTCAATTCCGCTTTCTTTCAATGCAGCCTTCACATCTTCAAATTTTGATGTTCTGACAATTGCTTCAATTTTTTTCATAACTCTTTTTTTAAAATGATTAATTCGAATAATGATACTATTGTATATTAATTAATTACATATACAAGACACAAACATATTGTTTTAGGATATATAAACCAAATTATATTATATTTATTTTATTTATATATTTATAATTGAATGACTATTGATTATATAAAAACAATCATTATTCTCTTGAAATATGGCTATTTTGCTGATTAATGATTAAGGCAAAAGGGCATCATTGAAGAATGGTTCCAAATTACCTTTTGAATCAGTGAATCTAAATTAGCTGAATGTTGATATACAGTTTAATAATTCACGAAAACCAACTACAAGGCGCATAAAAAAGAGGCTGTCTCAAATGAATGAGACAGCCTCTTTATGGTTATTAATCCTTAGAACTAATTAATGTGATTGTTGTTGTTCAGCTTCTAGTTTCAACTGACCAATTATCTGAGCACGAGTAAAAGGAGGAACGATTGATCTTGAGACCAATGGATTCCAGTCCCAGTTTACATCCCCTAACTTAATTCCTATAAATGTTTGTTTAACAATTGGGG
>Ga0316217_10001836_pt1 | contig 26702 bp, 23 predicted proteins | sample 1anoAmetaG_FD_203633 | JGI IMG/M metagenome (GOLD analysis project Ga0316217, IMG submission 203633) | Freshwater microbial communities from Trout Bog Lake, Wisconsin, USA - 1anoA | ecosystem: Environmental > Aquatic > Freshwater > Lake > Hypolimnion/Profundal zone | place: USA: Wisconsin...
GCCTGCGCGAAGCGTCTTGGAGTGCGACGGCCCTCCGTCGCTTTCCCACATGTGCCACACACTGTCGAAAATGAGCGCGAATTCTGCATCGAGCCGGGGCGGTGCCCGGCGCTCCGGTTATCATGCCCCCCCAAAGCGCCAGAGGGCTGGCGCACTCCAAAACGCTGGCGCGAATGACAGCAGCCCTCGCCTGCGCGAAGCGTCTTGGAGTGCGACGGCCCTCCGTCGCTTTCCCACATGTGCCACACACTGTCGAAAATGAGCGTGAATTTTGAATCGAGCCGGGGCGGAAACCGGCGCTCCGATCACGCGGTTCACGGTTTCAAAGCGCGGCTCTCCTGGTCGCGGAGCGACCTCATGATGGTAAGCCGTGGGTTTCAACCCACGGAACTGAATTCGCAAGCCATCCCGCGTCGCGTCGCGACGCTTGAATTTTTCACTTGAACGAATCCGCCGCAAAACTGTCGGATTGGAACCTATGCAGGCGAAAACAACCATGCTCCACTCCCTCTTGTTCACCGCGATGATTGCTTTCGTCCTGCCGTCGGCCACGCGCGCGGAGGACGTTCTCCGCGCCACGCTGACCAATGGTTTGCAGGTCATCATCGTGCGCAACACGCTCGCGCCGGTGGTCACCACCATGGTCAATTACCGCGTCGGCTCCGACGAGTGCCCGGCCGGCTTTCCCGGCACGGCGCACGCCACCGAGCACATGATGTTTCGCGGCAGCCCGGGCCTCACCGCCGATCAACTGGCCGCCGTGTCCGCCGCCCTCGGCGGCAATGACAACGCGGACACCCAGCAGTCCGTCACCCAGTATTTTTTCACCACCCCCGCCGAAAATCTGGACGTGGCGCTGCGCATCGAAGCCGCGCGCATGCGCGATTTGCTGGCGGACGAAAAGCTCTGGGACAAGGAACGCGGCGCGATCGAGCAGGAAGTCGCCCAGGATTTGTCCAATCCCGAATATGTGTTTTACATGCAGTTGCTGGCCGCCATGTTTCAAGGTTCGCCCTACGCCCACGATGCGCTCGGCACGCGTCCGTCGTTCGACCAGACCACCGACGCCGATCTCCGCAAATTTCACAATGCCTGGTACGTGCCGAACAACGCCATTCTCGTGATCGTCGGCGACGTGGAGCCGCCGGCGGCGCTGGAGCGGGTGCGACAAATTCTCGGCGGCGTGCCCGCGGTGCCTTTGCCCGCCCGGCCGGATTACCATTTTTCCCCGGTCAAACCCGACACGCTCAAGCTGGATACGGATTTGCCCGACGGCATGACCGCCGTGGTGTTCCGTTTGCCCGGCACGGACAATCCCGACTACGCGGCGGCGCAAGTTTTGTCCGATGTGTTGAGCAGCCAGCGCGGCAAGCTTTACGAATTGGTGCCCCAAGGCAAGGCGTTATTCACGGAATTTGCCTATGACGCGCTGCCCCATGCCGGCTTGGGCTACGCGGTGGCCGGTTTTCCTGCCGGGGCGGACGCCACCAATCAATTGGCCCAGGTGAAACAAATCCTGGCCGGGGAAATCGCGAACGGGGTCAATGCCGATTTCGTGGCGGCGGCCAAGCGGCGGGAAATCATCAACGCCGAATTGCAGAAGAATTCCATCGAAGGCCTCGCCTCCGCCTGGTCGCAAGCGGTAGCCGTCGAAGGCCGAACCTCCCCCGAGGACGACATTGCGGCCATCCGCCAAGTCACTGTGGAGGACGTGAACCGGGTGGCCAAAAAGTACCTGGATTTTGACCACGCCATCAGCGCCATCCTGACGCCGCAGCCGTCGGACAAACCAATTTCATCCAAGAGCTTCGGCGGCCAGGAGAATTTTGCCACCGCTAAAAACCCGAACGTGGCGCTCCCCGCGTGGGCCAAGAAACTCACGGATAAATTGCCGGCACCGGTTTCCACCTTGACCCCGTTCAGCACCAATCTGCCGAACGGCCTCCGGCTGATCGTGCAGCCGCAAGCCGTCAGCGGCACGGTGAGCGTGTATGGCCGCGTTCAAAATAACGCCAAGGTGCAAATGCCCGCCGGCAAGGACGGCGTGGACCGCGCGCTTGAGGAATTGTTCTCCTACGGCACCTCGTCGCTCGACCGGCTCGCGTTTCAAAAGGCGCTGGATGATCTGGGCGCCAACGAGTCGGCCGGGGTGGATTTCTCGCTGCAAGTGTTGCCGGAAAATTTCGACCGCGGCGCGCAACTGCTGGCGGACAATGAACTTTCGCCGGCGCTGCCGGAGGCGGATTTCCAGACGATTCAACCGCAACTGGCGGCCAGCTTCGCCGGCGAATTGCAAAGCCCCGACCACCTCGCCGGCCACGCGCTCGCGCTCGCGCTCTTCCCCAAAGGCGACCCCGCCCAGCGGGAAACCACGCCCGCTGCCATGAAGGCGCTCACCATTGACGACGTGCGGAATTACCATCGCGCCGCCTTCCGGCCCGACCTCACGACCGTGGTGGTGATCGGCAACGTCACGGTGGATCAGGCCGTGGCGGTCGTTGAAAAGCACTTTGGCGGCTGGCAGGCCGCCGGCGCGAGGCCGGACACGCAGTTCCCGGCCGCGCCGACCAACGCCGTTTCCGTGACGCACGTGCCCGATTCCAGCCGCGTGCAGGACAAGGTGACTCTGGGTGAAACCCTGCAAATCACGCGCACCAACGCCGATTACTATGCGCTGCAACTTGGCAACCACGTCCTGGGCGGCGGCTTTTATGCCACGCGGTTGTATCGCGATTTGCGCGAAAAAAACGGACTGGTTTATTTCGTCAGTTCCACCTTCAACCTCGGCCTCACGCGCGGCGTTTATCAGGTGGCCTACGCGTGCGATCCGCCCAATGTGGCCAAGGCGCGGGCGATGATTCTAGCCGATCTGGCCGACATGCGGACGAAAACCGTGACCGCGCAGGAATTGCATCAGGCCAAACTGATGTTGCTGCGCGATATTCCGCTAGCGGAATCCAGCGTGGACCAAATTGCCAGTGGCTGGCTCGCGCGATCCGAATTGGGTCTGCCGCTGGATGAACCGGTACGTGCGGGGAAGATTTACACGAAGCTGGGCGCGCAGGACGTAAAGCAAGCCTTCGCCAAGTGGCTCCGCCCCGCCGGCTTGGTGCAGGTAACGCAAGGGCCGGAGCCGAAATAGGTAAACAGCCAAGCACTCCATCGTCCCTTTAGGACGAATTATTTTCATCCACCTCACCAGACACTGGCGTGTCTGGCTAATTTCCGGGGTCGCTTCGCGACAACCGCACGATCCAACGGGTCGGCCATGATAAAGGTCGCGAACCTAAAGGTCGCGAACCGTTGAGGTCGGAAAGATCTTATTTCTTGAATCCGTGACCATCTGTGACCACCTGCGTTCATCTGTGTCCATCTGTGTCCATCTGTGTCCATCTGTGTCCATCTGCGGTTAAAAAAATGATGGCAGATTGGGGCGATAACCGGTAAAAGAATCCCATGCCAACCCTCACTTCCAGACAACGACTGACGGCCACGTTGAACCATCAGGAGCCGGACCGGCTGTGCGTTGACTTTGGCGCGGGTTTCCAAACCGGGCTGGGCGCCGGCGCGGTGCATCGCTTGCGCGAGGCGCTGCTGGGCCGGAGCGACCACCGCGTAAAAATCATTGAATCCTACCAGATGCTGGGCGAAATAGACGAGGAGCTGCGGCAGACGCTCGGTCTGTATGTGGTGGGCGTGCATGGTTCGGGCAGCATGTTCGGCTTCAAAACCTGCCCTTTCACAAAGCCGTGAACGACCGGATCCACAAGCTGACGAAGTGGAAGACGTTCATCCACAGTTGCGGCGCGGTGGGTCCCTTGATCCCCGAGTTCATCGCGGCGGGATTCGACGTGCTGAACCCGGTGCAATGTTCCGCCACCGGCATGGACCCGCGCTGGCTCAAACGCGAGTTTGGCCGGCAAATCGTTTTCTGGGGCGGCGGCGTGGACACGCAAAAAACCCTGCCCTTTGGCACGCCGGAGGAGGTCTATCGTGAAGTCCGCGAACGCATTGACATCTTCGCGCCCGGCGGCGGATTTGTCTTTAATTCCATCCACAACGTCCAAAGCAACGTGCCCACAGCCAACCTGCTTGCCCTGTTTCGGGCGGTCAAAGACAGCACAGGACACTGACCGGAGCGCCGGTCTGACTTACGCGCAACGGTTTGCGAGCTTGTGAATGGCGCGGTGCAATACACGTTGCTGCGCCCGGGACGGGCGCGCTCCGCAGGCCGCACCGCCATCTCCTCGGTCCCATTCTTCGCATTGGTCCCATGCTGCCTCTCGCCTCACTCGAGCCAGGTCGCAGACGGGCCACTCGGCCCGCTTTTTGTCGTTCAAGGTTGCTGCCACGGCCGGAATCCTGTTTCATAATCGCCGCATGAAAGTTTTGCTCCTGCGCGGCAATCCGCGGAAAAACGGGTTCACCGAATATCTGGTGAACCTGTTCGCCAGCGGCGCGCGCGAGGCGGGCGCACAGGTCACGGACGTGGACCTCACCGCCGAAGAGCAGACGCTCAAACCGTGCCTGGGCTGCTATTATTGCTGGCTGGTCAAACCCGGCGAATGTGTCCATCACGACCCGATGGAACAACTGCTGCCGGCCGTCCTCGATGCCGACGTGCTGGTTTGCGCGACGCCCGTGTATTACTTCGCGATGAGCAGTTACCTGAAGATTTTTTTTGAGCGCACGCTGCCGCTCGTGGGACCGGGCTTGGAATGGAGCCAAATGGGCATCTTCCGCAACCGGCTGCGCGAACCGGCCAAGTGGCCGGGCAAAAAGCTGATTTCCATCACGGTTGGCGCCTTGCGGGCGCGCATGGCCTACGAGCCGATGAACCAGACCTTCCGGCTCATTGCGGACACGCTGGGGATGGAGTTGGGCGGACAACTGACCCGGCCGGAATCGCATCTGCTGCCGTACAAGTTGTCCAAGCCCATGACCATCAAACGCGTGGAGTCGGCCTTCTTCAAGGCCGGCCGCGAAGCCGGCACGTCCGGCCGCCTGTCGGCCAAAACGATGGCCGATGCAGAACTCCTGCTGTCGCCGGACGACGATTATTTCCGCACCTACTCGAACATTTATTGGGAGCACGTGGCGGCCCTGGGCGCGACCAATCCCGTCAGCGCGGAGCTGCACCAGCAGGTCGGCAGCGACCCGGACATCCTCATGCGCGAAATGGCGCGGAGCCTGGACCCCAAAGCCACCGCGCGGCTGCGGGCGGTATTGCAGTTTGATTTTCCCGACCGCCAGCGGCATTATCGCCTGGCGGTGGACCGGGGCCGTTGCGAGTTGAAATTCGAGCCGACCGCCCAGCCGGATTTGCGCGTGACCTGCGCGACGGACATCTGGGTGGCGCTGTTCATGCGGCAGCTCAACGTGGCGGCGGCGCTGCGCCAGGGCGTGATCGCGCTCGAAGGCGACAAGAGTTTGTTCACGCGGCTGGACCGCTATTTCCCGCCGCCGGCGGTTTGACTGGCCTTGCGAACCCACCAAGCTGTGGCATTACACTGGGCTTGCTTGGGCGGTTGGTGGCGTTGATCCAGGCGACTGGAAAGTCGCCTGAACCCGCAGGCTGGAAAGCCTGCGCCACGGGACGCCGGCAGACGGTAAAATTTTTATGGAATTCTTTAACCAAGACGAACGCACCGCCGTGGAGGCGAAGGCCGCCATGCAATTTCTCGCCTTTGCGCCGGTCGCGTTTCAAGCCGCGCGGGCTTTGGTGAACCTCGGCCTCCTCGCGGCGGTGGAAAAGTCGCGCCCCCGGGGACTGACCGTGGCCGAAGCCGCGGAAAAGACCGGCCTCAATGTCTATGGCGCGCGCGTGCTGCTGGAAGCGGGCCTGGGGATCGGGATTTTCACCAGCGATGGCGAACATTTCTTGCTTGCCCGCGCCGGCCACTTCTTGCTGCATGACGAAATGACCCGCGTCAATTTCGATTTTGTGAATGATGTGTGTTACCGGGGCGTGGCGGAACTGGAGCAATCTGTCCGCACGGGCAAGCCCGAGGGGTTGAAGGTCTTTGGCGATTGGGCGACGATTTACGAGGCGCTCCCGCATCTGCCGGAACCGGCGCGGCAAAGCTGGCTGAAGTTTGACCATTTTTATTCCGACGCGGCCTTTGCGGCCGCGCTGCCGGTGGTGTTCCGGCAACGCCCGCGCCGGCTGCTCGACATCGGCGGCAACACGGGACGCTGGGCGGTGCGGTGCGTGAATTTTTCCCCGGAGGTGCGGGTGTGCATCGCCGACCTGCCCGGACAGTTGAAGCTGGCGGAAGCCGAGACGCGCCAATTGCCCGGCGGCGACCGCATCACCGGTTACCCAGTCAATCTGCTGGAACCCGATGCGGCGCTGCCGGAAAATTTTGACGCGCTCTGGCTGAGTCAGTTTCTGGATTGCTTCTCGGAAGCGCAGGCGCGCGCGATCCTGGGCAAGTGCCGCCGCAGCCTGCAACCAAAAGGCCGGATGTTTATCCTGGAACCGCTCTGGGACCGGCAACAATTCCGGGCCGCCGCGTTCAGCCTGCAATTCACCTCGCTCTATTTTACCGCGCTGGCCAACGGCAACAGCCGGATGTACGATTCGCGGGTCTTGCTATCACTGATCCGCGACTCCGGCTTTGAAATCGAGGAGCAACACGACGGGCTGGGCGGCGTCCATACGCTCCTGGTTTGCCGGCCAACGAATCCCGCGCCCGGCCCCGACGGCGAACCGCCCCAAGGCTGAATTGATTTGCCATTGGAGGATTGATGAACCCAAACACCACCAACGAAGTCGTCGCTACCGTAATGGGCCGTCTCTACGCCCATTTCTCCGGTCACGCGTCGTCCACCGGCACGCGGCTGCTGTTGATCCTCGTGCTGGCGGGGCTGGTGCATCTCGTGGTCAAAGCCATCCGTGGCATCACCGACTGGATCATCAGCAAGAGCCAGGCGAAAAAAAGTCCGCTCGATTTCGTCACGCACCAGCCAAAATTCATCACCCTTACCCAGCTCATTGCCAGCGGCGCGACGTTCATCATGTATTTTTTCGCCATCGGACTGGTGCTGGAGGAATTGGGCGTGAACCTGACGGCCTACTTGGCGAGCGCCTCCATCCTGGCGCTGGCCATCAGCTTCGGCTCGCAAGGGCTGGTGCAGGACATCGTCATCAGCCTGACCCTGATTTTTTCCGACGCGATGGACGTGGGCGACATGGTGGAGATCGCGGGCACCGTGGTGGTGGTGGGGCGCGTGGAGGAAATCGGCCTGCGGTTCACCACGCTCCGCAATTTTTACAATCAGGTGGTTTTCATCCCCAACCGCACCATCGCCAACGTCAGCCGGTTTCCGAATGGCGGAGTGTTTGCGTATGCCGACATTCAGATCCCCACGGGAGCGAACCGGGAGCAGGCCCTCCAGACCCTCGCCAATGTGGTCAAGGGGATGTGGATGCAATTTGGCGCCATCATTTTAAGCGAACCGGTCATCGGCCCGTTGGAGACGGCAACGGGCGGCGGCTGGGAGTATATCCGCGTCCATTTCAAAATCTGGCCGGGACAGGGGAACTTGATCGAAACCACTTTCCGCCAGCAGATCGTCAGCGCCATGAAGGCCTTCAGTCCGACTTACGCCGATTGGCAGGTGCCGGTGACCTATCGCGCCATGACGGCCGCCAAAGGTTTGAAACCGGCGTTGGAAGCAAATCCGCAAACTCCGCCAGATTGACACTCCTTGATCCTCAATTATCATTTCCTCACGACAACCATTTATTAACACATGAACTACCGACCTTCTTTTCGTCCCCGCGCGACCGCCGCCGTCGTTGGCGGATTGCTCGCCCTCGCCAACTTCTGCGGTTTCGCCAGCGCCGCCGCGGAGCCCAACACCTTGACGGAGCAGGAACAAGCCGCCGGCTGGCAATTGCTCTGGGACGGCAAGACCCCGGACGGCTGGCGCAGCGCGAAATCGGAGAATTTTCCGTCGCACGGCTGGTTCATCAAGAACGGCGTGCTGACCGTTCACCAAAACGGCGGCGAGGAATCCGCCGGCGGCGGCGACATCATTACGCGCAAGCGCTACGCTAATTTTGAATTGACCGCCGATTTCAAGCTGACGCCCGGCTGCAACAGCGGCCTCAAGATATTTGTGCAGCCCGACATTTCGCCGATTGACAAGGTGACCGGCAAGCCGACGGGCAAGGGTTCCGCCATCGGGATGGAATTTCAGATTCTCGACGACCAGCGGCACCCCGACGCCAAGCTCGGCAAGAATGGCGACCGCACCTGCGGTTCACTGTACGATTTGATTCCCGCGCCGACCAACAAAGTGGTCATGCCGATGGGCGAGTGGAACCATGCGCGAATTTTCTCGCAGGGCAAGCATGTGGAGTTCTGGCTGAACGGCCACCGGACCGTGGAGTTTGAGCGCGGCTCGCCGGAGTTTCGCGCCGCCGTGGCCGCCAGCAAATTCAAGAACATCCCGGAGTTTGGCGAATGGGCGGACGGACACATTTTGTTGCAGGAGCACGGCAGCGAAGTTTCGTTTCAAAACGTGAAGCTCCGCGAATTGCCGGCGAATTGAGACCATTGGCTAAAGCGCCTCGAGTATCTTCTTCACGTTGACATGCCGGGCCACGAGGTCGCGGATCAGGGCAATTTTCCGGGCATCCGTCGGGCGCGTCTTGACGGTGAGATTGTGGACCTTGGACGCCACCTGATAACTGTCGGCCTGCACCAGCAACACGGGCACCGGCAGGGACTGCAAGGCCTTGATCACATTCTCGCCGGGCCGGAGCCCGCCGGTGAGCACAATGCCCGACATGGTTTCGTCGCCGTGCGGCGCGGTCATGGCGCCGGCGGCCAGCAGGATGTCCTCGCGGTCGCCGGGCGTGATGAGCAGCGTGCCGCGCTTGAAGAACTGGATGGCGTTTTGCGCGCCCATGGCGCCGACCACCACGTCCTCCACCAGCGCGTCGAGCGAGGGCGGACGGTTCAGCAGTTCGGCGCGCAGTTCGTCGCGGATCAACTCCACCGTGGGATGCGCCAGCAATTGCTCATGCGGCAGAACCCCGAGGAGTTCCAGCCCCTTGCGCTTGAGGCCGCCGCGGACAAACCGCGTGATCTCGGGAATTTTCTCCTCATGCACTTTGTTCAGGATGACGCCGATGATTTCCACGCCCGCCTTTTCAAACAAGGCCTGGTTGAGACAGACTTCGTCAATGGGCTTGCCGATGCCGCCCTGCGTCACGATGATGACCTTGCAGCCCAGCATCTTGGCCACCTGCGCGTTGGAGAGGTCGAACACCGAGCCCACCCCCGCGTGGCCGGAACCTTCGCACAGCACGAAATCCTTCTCCCACGCCACCCGGTCGAACGCGTCCATGATGCGGGTGACGAGCGCCTCGTTGTTGGCCGTTTGGAGATATTTTCGCGTGAACGCCGGTTCCACCGCGATGGGGCTCATGTCCACGAGCGGGCAGTTGAGCCGGTACACCGAATCCATCAACACCGAATCCTCGTCAATCTTTTGTTCCTCAATCTGGACGAACCGCTGGCCCACCGGCTTGATGTAACCGACGCGGGGAAAATGGGGTTGCAGCGCGGCGATCAGGCCCAGCGACGCGGTGGTCTTGCCGTCGTTCTGGCGCGTGGCGGCAATGAAAACGCGGGGGGTGGAAGTGTTCATGGGCGTGATGCGTGATGCGTGATGCGTGAAAGGTGGGAGCGGCGCCGGTTCAACTTTTTAACGCTTTAACGCTTTAACGCTTTAATGCTTTAATGCTTTAACGTTTTAGCGTTTCAATGTTTCCACGCACCTCAATCCCCCGGCAACTCTTTGTCGGCGCCCGGATACAGTTTCAGGTAATCCGTGGCTTGCACGCCCACGATGGCGGCCACGCCCAAAATGTCGTGCGCGCTGGAGCCCCGCGAAACATCGGCCGCCGGCCGGTTCAGGCCGAGCAACACCTGGCCGTAGCAACTCGCGCGGGCGACCAGGCCCACCAGCTTGCTGGCAATGTTGCCGGAGTTCAAATCGGGGAAAATCAGCACGTTCGCGCGACCGGCCACCTTGCTGTCGGCCAATTTCCGCGACGCAATTTCTGGCACCAGCGCCGCGTCCACCTGCAATTCGCCGTCGAAATCCGCCTCGACATTCAATTGCGATGCCTTGTTCCGGGCCTGCGCGGTCGCGGCCTGCACCTTGCCGATGGAGTGATGCGCCGCGCTGCCTTTGGTGGAAAACGAGAGCAGCGCCACGCGCGGTTTGACCCCGAGCATGTGCCGCGCGAGCCGCGCCGTGGAGACGGCGATGTCCGCCAACTGGTCCACATTCGGTTCGGGAATGACGCCGCAGTCGGCCATGAACAGCACGCCGTTTTCGCCGATGCGCGTGTCCTCGACTTCCATCACCATGCAGCTCGACGCCACGCCGATGTCCGGCGCGGCCCGGACGATCTGGAACAGGGGCCGCAGGACGCTGCCGGTGATGTGCGACGCGCCGGAGATCAGGCCGTCGGCCTGATGCATTGCCAGCATCATGGCGCCGTAGAAATTTGGCTGCAACATCGCTTCGCGCGCCTCGGTCTGGCGCAGGCCCTTTTCGCGGCGCACGCGGTACAGGCGGTGGGCGAAATTTTCCAAATCCTCGCTCGCGGCGGGATTGATGATGCGCACGCCTTCCAGGGAAATTCTCAAATCCGCCGCCACCGTCCGGATTTGGGCCGGGTCGCCCAGGACAATGGGCACGCCGAGCCGCAAAGCCTGGTATTGCCGCGCCGCCTGAAGAATGCGCGGCTCCTCCCCCTCGGGAAACACCACCCGCTTGGGATGCCGCTGCATTTTTTCAATGATGTTGCCGATGAAACGCATGGCCGTAAGGTAGCCTTCCAAGCGGAAACTGCCAATGCAATTTAAAATCCATCGCTCCCCCCAAATCTTGGAGGAGCCGACGAGAGGAGCATGGACCCCCGGTGGGGGCTGATACCGGAAGGAATGCCGACGGGGCCGAGCGCCAGCGGCGCGTTTGACAATAGCACGCAGTTTCAACTGCGGGTTTGGAGGCCGGACGCACAACTCGTCCCAACGGGACGATTGAAGTTTGTGGTTGTCCGTCCTCTTGCTTATCTCAAATCTTGGGGCTGGGTAGATTATAGTTTTGACAACGATTTTGAATTGGTCCCTGGTTTGTGGCGATTTGAAGTGAGAAGTGGAGGAAAAACGCTATGCAGCCAAGAATTTACGGTTTACCGTGAATAGTCTCCATTACGAATTCATTCATTACGAATTTCATTGCAAAAAATGCGCGCGCGATAGCGAAGTCCTCGCGCGCGCTTCCAACTGGAGCTGGACCAAATGTCCGCATTGCGGTCCCAGCAAACTGGATAAAAAATTCTCCACCTTCAGGATTTGGAACGCCGGGTGCGAGCCTCCCGGCATTATTGGGCGGGCAAATCCAGCCGGTGATTTTGCCGGATTTGTTTGCGCCAGTTGTTCATCACCTTCGCCTGCTCCGCGTAATCCGGCCATTTTTTGACCGCCGCGCGAACCTCCTCCACGACGGCCTCGGCGCGACCACGTTTCATCAAGGCACTCTTGGCGCAGGCGCGAAAATCAGCCATTGAGAATCCGTCGCGCTTGCCGTTCATCGTCATCTGGTGGCGGTTGGTCCAACTGCCGTCGGGGTTGTAGCTGTAGGTCACGTCGAAAGCGGGCGCGAGCCACCAGTGGCCGGCTTTGTTCATCAGGAAGGCGATGTTCTTGACGTGATCATCGTGATTGCGGGCGATGATGTTGAACGCCATCCGGCGAAACTGCTCCTCCACGTCGGCCATCGGCAGATTCAACTGGCGGATAACGAGCAGCGCCTGTTCGTAGGCATACACACCGGCCTGATTGAAGTCGAAATGAGCGAGCCCGCACAGGGACTGCATGTGCAGCTTCTCGCCGCCTTCCAGCCGGTCAAAACGCCGGGTCATGAAATGCCGCCGTTGGTTTTCTTCGAGCAAACGGCATTCGCTCATGGTTATCCCCGCTGCTTTTGCCATCAAGTAATAGGCGTACTCAATCGCGCCGTAACCCTTGGGGTCTTCAAGTTCCTTGTCCTGGTTGCCGGTGACGCCGTCAAATTTCAGCAGCCAATAATCAAACCCCGCCCCGGCGGCAATCTGGCCGGAGCGCACTTCGTTGGTCTCGCGGTTCCACGCGATGACCGCCTTGGCGCGGGCGCCGCCGGCGGAAGTGCCTACGCGCAAAATATCGTTCAGCGCATTTTTCCGGCGCTCGCTGGCAAAAGTGGCATTCAGATTCTTGCGCTGGCTCAACACCTCCGAGGCGAGTTTGACCAGCGCAGCAATCGCAATGTGCTTTGCCGGCTGCGGTTTCGGACCGAGGGCAGGAACAAATTCCAGCGCGCCCATGCCGCGCCGGCCGGTGTAGCAGAGGCGTTCCACCGCGTTGAAACTTTCCGGCTGGCGACCCTGGGTGGCCAGCCAGGCATCAATCAGCGCATTGCCGAACTTGTCTGGCAAGGAATCGGCCAGCAAGCCGGGAAGACCGTGAAACGTGATGGCCGCCAGGTCAGGAAACACATAGACGCGCTCGCTTAACGGCATGGTAATCGGTGAAACCTCGATGCCGCTTCGCACAAAAACGGGATCATACTGGAAGGCCGCGAAGCGTCCACCATCCTCCAGCGAGACGGCGCCGATGGTTCGCCCCCACAGTTTTACCTCCGCCAGACTCATTTTTCATCCCCCCATTGCCATTTCTTCGGGGCTGGGCTAGGGGCTTTGGTTGCGGAGGCACGCCGGCGCCGCTTGCCGCCCAGTTTCAATTGCTCGATCGGACTAGGCACCGGCTCGGGTACGAGCAAGTCAAAGCGTTCCAGCAAATCCAGCACGCGGCAGACGCGGATGAAACCGGAAAACTGGGGTGACACCCCGCCGGATTCCAGCCGTTGCACCGTGCTTTTGGCAACCCCGGCCTGTTCCGCCAGTTGGACCTGCGTGAGGTTTCTTTCCAGCCGCAACCGGGCCAGCCGGCGGCCCATTTCGGTCAGAATGGCCGCGTCTGTGGCTTCTTTGGCTATCTTCATAACGCATCCAATATGATGCGTAAATTTAGATATGTCAAGCTACGCATCACATAAGATGCGTTGTAAAAACAGATCCGGCTGGTTGCAATTCCCGCGCAAGTTTGAGATCCCGCTTGCCAGTCAGAACGCCTTCGAGATAGTCCGACAGAGCCTTTCCGTCCTGAAACGACGCGAAGCGTGGTGAAATTAATTGTCGCTCGAGGGTTTCCCGCTTGGAATTTCCGCTTTTTCCAAATCCATCGTGCATAGCGGTTGCAATTTCCACATTGCACCAGTTACCGGGTCAACAAAAACAGCCCCAATGATGCCGATGCCACCAAATAAGGCATTTCCAAAATACCAACCGTTCACTTCTCCATGAAGCCCCCTATTTCTGGTTTGGTAATCCTTCAATTTAAATTCCGCTTTGTAGGTTGCAGCAGAAAAGAAGCCACTGGACGATTTAAGCTGGATTGTTGTCGGCGTCATCCCGCGATTAACCTCATTGCCCGTTTTGTCCGTGATCACTACCTCGGCACCCGGCGGATTGCTCTTAAAAGTCACTGGCCAGGTGGACTTGCTAACGACGCTCGCGCAACCAGTGAATACAATCAAGGAAGCCGGCATCAGTGTGCGCAATAGTTTAGTAATTTTCATAATACTATCAGTTACATTATATTCGTTTAACAATCGAGCAAACGACTCCCATTGCTGATGGGTTTAAAACACTACCGATAGTAGGGTGTGCAGTGCAAGCTAAAACCACGACGCTGTTTCTGTGTGCAAAACACAGAAACAGCTGGTTCAGCGACTCAAAGAACTGCGGAGAATTCACCGCGTCACGCAGGAACAATTTTCCGAGCGCACCGGCATTTCGTACAAGTATTATCAGGCAATTGAAACGGGCGTGAAAAAGGAATTGCGGATTTCCACATTGGAGCGTCTGGCTAACGCATACGGAATTGAAGTCTGGCAACTTCTTTCACCAGCAGTTCCCAAGACAAAGATCAAGGGCAGCCCCGCCAAATTGTGAAGCTGGTGAACAGCACTGGCAGCGGGCAATCATCATTTCCAACCGCAACGCGGTTGCGGCAAGGATCGCCCGTGGCATGGAAATGGGAATGGCCACAACCCCGTTGGGGTTGATGATTATGTTTGGATCTTCACCCAGGGTAAGCTCGCGGACTCGCCAACCCTGGGCTTTGGGCCACAATCCCTTTGGGATTGACGGTTGCCAAGCGCATCACGCATTACAAACATTCGTCATTCGTCCTTTAGAACCCGCCTTGCCCTTGCCCGTGACGAGCACGATGCCTTGCCCGGGCCGCAGCCCGTATTCGTAGGGCGTGGGCAGGTAATCCAGCGGATATTCCGGCGAAACATCGGTCAGCGGCCCCGGTCCCTGAATGTATTGATACAAATTGTCCGTGTAAAAGTGCTGCTCGTGGTGCGGATCCTTGTTCAGGATGATCAGCGCCTCTTGATTGGCGGAAAATGAGCCTTTCCAAAGGAACAAAATGTTTGGATTTTGCGCCGGCAGGATGTTCGTCGGTGTGTCTTCCAGAAAAACCGGGTTGGCCGTCTTCATCCGGTTGAGATTGGTGATGAAGGCGGTCAGATCCACCCCGGTTTCCTCCCAGTCCTGCGGCCGGGTCTTCACCACGTGCAGCCGTTGGCGGAATCCGAATTCGAATCCGATCGGCATCATCACGCCAGCGGAGAACAGGGCGCTGAAAAAGTATCTGGCTTTGATGGCGGCCAGGTTGCCGTCCATCTCCTCCGCCAGTCGCGGCGTGTCGTGGCTTTCGGGAAAACTTACCGACTTGGACGTTTCGCGGGTGAGGTTGTATTGCTCAAACAGCCACGGGCTGGTGTAGTCCCACCACTTCGAGCTGTTGAAGATGAATTCGAATCCCGCCCCGGCGGTCTGGGCGGTTTCGCGGGGCGAGCACCCCAGGGTTTCCGCCAGAAAAACCACGCCGGGATGCTTGCGCTTGGTCTCCGCAATCAGCCGGCGCCAGAACGGTTCCGGCACCTGATAGGCTGCGTCGCAGCGAAACCCCTCGAAGCCGAGGTCCACGAGAAAATCCACGACCGAAAGCAGGTATTGGTACAAGCCCTCTGGATCTTTGCCGCGCTGGTGATCGAACTGCGCCAGGTCCTTCCACGTCACGACCTTGTTGCCCTCCTTGCAGGAAGGATGCGCGATTTTGCCGTTCTCGTGCCGGAACCAGGCCGGATGCTGCTGTACCAAGGCGGAATCGAACGCACAGTGGCTCACCACCAAATCCACCATGAGCCGCAAACCCAGGGCGCGCGCCCCGGCGGCCATGGCTTTGAATTCAGCCACCGCCGCCGCCGGTTCCGCAGCATCCACGATCAGCGGGTTGAACCGGAAATAATCCTTGATTGAATACAGGCTGCCGGAAAAACCAGGTTGCTGGATTGGGTTGATGAAAATCCAGTCGAATCCCAGCCCAGCCGCGCGGGCCAGATGGGGTTGCCAGTCCCGCGCCGGTCCGGCCAGCACGGGAAAGAGATTGTAAATAATCATGCGTTTGGTTCGGCGCCTGGTTGACGGCCATTTTCCCGCCGGCGGATCGCTTCCGCCGCGGCAAATGCGGCTGGACTCCCCGGCCACCGGCAGACTCTAAAGTCGCAGGGAACGATTTGGCAAATTATTTCGGAAATTTTTTCCCGCGGCGGATGACCGGGCTAGGAAAACGTGAAGTGGAGCGCCGGCTGACCCTGCCGCAGCTTCTGAGCGGAGGCTGGGCACCGCCCCGGCCAGATTCAACCATTGCGGCTGGATCGCCGGGCTTCCTCGGTGCAATTCAAGCTGGTATGTCTGCGCGGGTTTGTCTGCGCTTGCCTTCCGGTCGGCGAAGAGGCAATGTTGTCTCATGAAATCACTCCTACCTATTTGTTTGTGCCTTCTGCTGGCCGGATGCGCCACGGCCCAGCCGGCGAGACTCCTCACGCAAGCGGACAACGGACATGCCGTCGTGGTTCCGCTGGGTGCCATGATCGAGGTGCAATTGGCCGCCAATCCCTCGACTGGTTACAATTGGAAGCCGGTCAGTGTGGCGGCCCCGGTATTGACGTTGCTCGGGTTGGCCTACACTCCCGAGCAGGTTCCCCGCGGAGTGGTCGGCGCCGGCGGGATGGACACCTTCCGTTTCCGCGCCGCCAAGATCGGGAAGCAGAAGCTGCAACTGGACTATGCCCGGCCTTGGGAAGCCGGAGTTCCGCCGGTGCAAACGGTCAGCTTCACGATTACCGTCCGCCGGTGAGGACGATAAATCCCAGCGCGGGGAAACCTGAAACGGTTCGCGTCGAAACCGATGCGAGCAATGATGGGAAGCCACAAATGTAGCAACTGTGGGCGATTTGTTCTTGCCCCCTTTGCTTGAGCCCTTTTCTTTTCGGGTCTCCTTTTCATTCTCACCTTGAAAATCGTCGGGGACATTAAAACCAACAACTCAAACAGCCTTTTCAGAGGTTTCTTGCCGTGAAACATTTTTCCGCCATGCTGATTTTTAGTCTGGGATGTCTGCTCCTTGCCGTGACGCGGGTTTTGGCGGCAGACGAGTTGGTCCGCCCGATGATCTGGGTCACGCCGGCGGAGCGCGCGCCCATTCTCGCGAAGATCCAATCACAGCCGTGGGCGAAGGCTGCCTTCGACGCGATGAAAGACCGCGTCCAGAGCGCCGTAGCGCAGCACGAGAAATCCCCGGACGGTTTTTTGCGCGGCTTGCCTCTGGTCTGGAACAAGGCCGCGTCCCAGCTTCCTCCTACCCTGGCCCGGGTGGATCGGGACAAAGCGGACAAGTCGGATGAGGCGGATGCCGGCGCGGGCGGCAAACTGCAGAAATTTCTGCTGATTGGCGAAGACTGCGGGGTGCTCTATTTTCTCACGCGCGACGAAGCTTACGCCCGTTGTGCCGCCGATATTCTGAACGCGAGCATTGAGGCGATGGTGCAGATGAAGCCCAATGAGTCCGCCGGCAATGGCGGGCTGATATATCCAGACGATCACCTGTACGAGGCACGTGCCATTGGGGCGCAGTTGCCCATCGTCTATGACTTTGTCCAGCCTTACCTTAAAACCGGGGCGCCGGTTTACAATCTGGTGACGAAAGGGCAAACCGCTTTCAATTTTGCGCACGCCCAAACCGTTTTTCGCACCTATGCCCGGCTGGCCGTTGAACATGGCTTGATTGATTGCAACTGGCCCGTGCTGGAAATGCCCAGCCTCGCCCACAACGCGCTCGCGCTGGATGATCCGGTCGAACGCGCACGAATGCTCGAGTATGTGGTTTCCAAAAACACGGCGCATCAGGACTCGCTGGAAAAAGTTCTGGTCCAATATGCCCAGCGGGGGGCAGTGTGGCCGGAATCGTTTCAGTATTCCAGCGGTGTTTCTTCGCTCGCCACTTATCTGGTGGCGCTCATGCAACGCCAGGGCGCGATGTCCGAGCTGCCCACCAATTACGTCCACCTTCCGCTCTCGCTGGCGCGATTGAACGAGCTGCGTTTCCCCAACGGCGATAGCATCCGGTTCGGCGACGGCCCGCGCAAACTTGGCGGCGCCTACAATTCCTACGAAATCGCCTACGCCCTCGGTCTCCGCGTGGGCAACACCAACTTGCAGCAAACTTTCGGCGGCCTCATCAATCTCGGCGTCGCCCAGGGCGACTACCGCCGGGAGGTTCCGCATGGCGACACTTCGGGTCCCAGCATAAACCTGGGTCCGCTCCAACTCCTCTGGTTCGCCCCGGAAGTCACCGGGCAGATGACCCCACCGACGCCCCAAACCACGGATGAGCTGCCGTTCGTCGGCGCGGTGCTGCAGCTCAATTTGTCCCCGGACCAATCTCCGAACCACGCGCTGATGGCGGTGGTCAGCGGCGGCAGCCACGTTCACAGCCACGCTTCGGGCATGGCGCTGGAGCTGTACGGTGACGGCGAAGTGCTCGGCACGGATTCCGGCAAGGGGAGCTATGGCAAGGCGGATCACGAAAATTACCGCCGCCTCTTCGCGGCCTATAACTGCGTCATCGTCAACGGCGCGTCGCGCAGCGAAGGCGGCTGGGTGAATCTCGGCATCAACACCGTTCAAAAGGTGGCGCTCGAACCGGCGGTTGGCGCGCTGCCGGTTTCGCGGAATGATTCCTTCACGCTGACGAGCTTCGACGATGACAAGGGGCCGGACGCGAAGGCCAGGCAAGAACGGCTGGTCGGCATCGTGCGCACCTCGGCCACCACCGGCTATTACGTGGATGTGTTCCGCTCGCGTTCCGCGCGGCCGAACCAGTTTCACGATTATCTGTATCACAACCTGGGCGAGGCTCCGGTGATAATGGCGTCTGGAAATGAGTTGCAGCTCGCCGCCACGCCGGGGCGGTTTGCGCCCGTGTCCGGCGCGGTATGGAAAAGCAACCATTCCTATCTTTTTCCCGGCTGGCAATACTTCCAGGAGGTTAAAACGTCCGCGCCGTGCGCGGCGGATGTTACCGTGGATTTCACCGCGTCCCGGCTGCGCCCCGCGCCGGCGAACATGCGGCTGTTCATTCCGGGCGCAGCGGGCCGTGAATATTCCCAGGCATTCGCACCTGCCACCAAGGAAGCGCCCCCGCCCTATGATCATCAACCAGATCCGGTGCTGGTGATCCGGCAGCATGGCGAAGCCTGGACGCATCCGTTTGCAGTCGTATTCGAACCGTCAGCCGGCGATAAAAATTCGGGCAGCGTGCAATCCGTCACCACCTTGGGCGACGAAAACAATTTCGCCGGCTTCCAGGTGATCAGCCGGATTGCCGGCCAGCCATTGACGCAATATGTGCTGGTGCAACCCACCGCTACCAGCGGCTTCGAAGATGCGAAGCTGGGGATTTCCTTTCGCGGTCGTTACGCGGTGATCACGGTCAACGCGAGCGGCGCTTGCACGTCGCTCTATCTTGGCGAAGGCAGCCGGCTCCGTTTTCAAAACTACAACTTAACCTCGGCGGCCGACGCCCGCACTGCCGCATCCGCCGAGCTCAGCGGCCCCACGGCTACCCTGTTCGCCAACTCCCCGGTCGAACTCACACTGCCGGGTGGCCAGCGCATTGCCTCCGCCTTCCCGCCTCATTAACCGGCCTTCCGCGATGGCTTCCGGGGTTGGAGGCAGTCGTTCTCTGCGTTCATGCTGGATGCTGTTCCCTCGTTTTCCCCCATGCGCCAGCCAGCCAATCGGTGACCATCCGTGGTTAAGGTTTCCGGTTTTCTTTAGATTTGGTTAGCCGACTGCGGGGACAAGCTGTCCCCGCCCCTGGATTGGCCGGCTGCGCCGACGGGGCCGGCGGGACGCCGGGCCTACTTGATGCCCCCAAACACATTTTGGAAGTTTGCTTCCACGCGGGCGGCGAGCGATGCCACTTTTTCGCCGAGGAATTCCGCAAGTCCTGCGTACACGGCCGGGAGATTGGCGGGATGATTCAGCGGCTGGCCGGCCGCATCAGCCAGCGGAAACCGATTCCAGTCCGCCGGCAGAAGCTGGTCAGGCGCGTCGGTTTCGAGAAGCAATCGGTCAGGCGGAACGTGTTTGAAAACCTCGCGCTGGCGGAGTTTTCGGGCGTGCAGAAAATATCCGGGGAAACTGAAATACGCCCCCAGCTTGGCCAGGGCGGGGACCATTTCCACGGGCCCGCCAAAGCTGTGCAGCACCAGGCCCCGCGCCGGGCGCGGATGATCGCGCAGCAATTCATGAAGCCGGCCCCACGTTTGCAAACAATGGATGCTCACCGGCAGGTTGCGCTCGGCGGCCAGCCGCAGTTGCGCCAGGAAAACCTCCTCCTGATGTTCGTAGGGCAAATCCGCCTTCCAGCGGTCCAGACCGATTTCACCCACCGCGCTGGGAATCCGGTCGAGAAAAAGCTCAAGCTGCCGCAGCCACTCTGGTGTGCGCTCGGATACCAGCCACGGATGGCAGCCGAAACTCGGCAGGATGACGAGGTGTTGCCGCGCCAGGGCGAGAACCTGCGGCCAGTCGCTTTCACAGGCGCTGTTGACGACCATGCGGGCGACGCCAGCCTTTTCGCACACGGCCAGCAGCTCGCTCTGCCGCCCGGCGAAGCGGTCGTCTTGCAGGTGGTTGTGGGCGTCGCAGAAATTCAAGGGGAAGATGGAGGATAGAAGATGGCAGATGGCAGGGCAAAAAATCGTCCTCGTCCGCGTCCTCGAAAACCGGAAAATTCGAGGACGAGGACGAGGACGAGGACGAAAAAATTTGCGCAGGCTGCGAACAATTTGATGGATAGCGTTGCGTTAAAGAGAGTAGCCGAATGGGCAACCACCGTTCGCCCGTCCGGCCTTTGTGTCTGGCAGGTTTCCAAACCTGCTGGATCGCTGGTTTCCAAATCGGCAGCGCGCAGCCAAACAGAACTCCCCGCAGGTTTGCACGCCTGCGCTACCGCAGACTTGGAAATCTGCGGTACGGGTTCCAAGCTGAATCGCACCCAGAGCAGCTTCATTTTTCTTCCGCGGTTCTCTGCGTCCTTTGCGCCTCCGCGGTGGTCTCCGCTGCAAACTGCCGGATGCGCTCCCAGACTTGGGCGAGTGCGTTGCGGCGGTTGGGGGTGAGGTGCTGGGTAATGCCGAGCGGCGCGAGAAATTTCGGATCGTGCGCCAGAATCTCCGCCGCAGAGTGGCCGCTGTAAAATTCGCAGAGCAGGCCGGCAATCGCCTTGACCACGAGCGAATCGGAATCGCAGGCGAAGAAGCAGCAACCGGCGCGAACGTGGGGCACGAACCACAACCGGGCGAGACACCCGGGAATGAGCCGGGCATCCACGCGCTGCCCGGGGGGCAGCGCCGGACGACACTTGGCTTTGGCCACCAAATACGCGAGGCGATCCGGTCCGGTTTTCAGCGCCGCGAGTTCCGCCGTGAGTTGAAGTTGTTTTTCCGCGAGGTTCATGGCGCGGAAATAAATTCAATCCACGCGCGGCGGCGGCTCGCCGGCTTCTGGGGCGCGCGGCGGTTCTTCCGGTCGCTGATATGGCTCTTGGGTTTCCTGCCGGGCCTGGCGCGACTCCTCGTGGCGCGGATGGGGTTCCCCCCGGTAACCGCGATGCGACTCCTCGTGACGGGGACCGCGCGGTGGCGGCGGTTGGTGACGCGGCGGCTGAATGCGGCGCAACGCGCGGCGCAGTTCCTCAATCTCGCGCTCATCGGCGAGCTTCTGGCGCTCGGCGATTTCGACCAGTTCGAGGATTTCGTCCAACTCGTCAATCGTGTGTTTCAACGATTCGGCAATTTCCGTGGCATGCGCCACGGCTTGACTGATGGCGGAGGTTTCGGCGGGGCGAAAATCGGCTGGCTTGACCCAGGGCCGGGGCTCGGGGCGGCGGTATTCGGGCTGGGGCGACCGTTCCGGGCGGCGTTCCCGTTCCCGTTCCCGTTCCCGTTCCGGCTCGCGCGTTGGCGCCCGGGGCGGCTCCGCCGCAGGTTCGGGCGCGGCTTCCGCTGCGGCTGGAGTCAGGGGTTCAGCGGGTGCTTCCGCGTGCGCGAGAGTAATTTCTTCCGGCGGCGCGGACTCGGCGGGTTCTTCGGGATGCGGCTCGCGAAAATCACCGGAGGTGTCGGCTTCGGGTTCCACGACGGCATTCTGCGCGGCCGCTTCCTCCGCCAATTCGGGGGCGGGGGGCGGCGCTTCCGGAGCCATTTCAGGATTGGCGGCCGGCGGGCGTGGCCCGCGGGCGCGACCGCGTCCGCCACGGCGACCGCGGCGGCGTACTGCCAGGCGTCCGGCGGGGCGGCGCGCGGAGGCGGGCGAATTCAAATTAGATTGTTCGTCAGGCACAACTTATGTGTTCAGGATGGCGGCTTTGCGGGCAAATGCAATCGCGAATTACGGTTACTTTTTCACAAACAAGGCCAGCACAGCCGTATGACTGTGCAGGAAATTCTTATCCCCCACCGGCCCAAGCTCGCCGTTGCAGAAAAAACCGCCCAGTCCGGACAGGTCAAAATGCGACTGCACCAAGGCGGAGTCGTGGCTGGTTCGGCCAAACAGAGCCTTGCCCCGGCCGTTGCAGCAAAACAGGCAGCCGCCATATACGAGCCGGTCCGCCAGTTCCGTTTTGGCGCGGCCCAGCAGCTCGTTCATGTCTTCGTCGGCGGCGATGGCATCGCGGCGCTGAAACTGAATGGTCTGCCCCATGCGCGGCAGGGCGCCGACGGCCAGCACCCCCGAATTGGGGTCGCCCCCCAGCAGGTTGCGCACGAGAAAATCGCCCCGGTGAAATTCATCGAGATATTCATTGACCACCAGGCCGATAAACAAGTTGCCGGCCACCTTGCGCTGGTCTTCCTGGGAGAGCTTGGACACGGTCTCGGAAAGGACGGTATAAGCGGGCCGGTTGCCAATGTGCCGGATCAAGTTTTGTTCCACCCGCGTCAGGGTCCACGCTTCGCCGATGGGCGTACACCCTTGCGAAATGACGCCGGTCAGCGCCACGTCGCCGCCGATGGCCACCGCCACGCCGCCATCCTCAAACACCTCGCCGTCCAGATAAACCTGCGCCAGCGGTTCGGGAAAATTACCGGCGGCCAGCCCGCCGTAAGCCGGCAGGGGTGAATAATTCTTGTTCCAGGAACGCAGCCAGCTTTCCGCGTCGAGGTGGAACGGGTCAATGAACGCCAGCCAACTGTTGACATTCTTTTTGGCGACGCCGGTCTCGACCTCCCAAAAATGCTCGTCGTCGGCCGCCGCCTCGACCTGCTCCTGCGTGAAGCGGACGCCTTTGAGCATGGCGCCGGGGAGCGAATACAGCGCCAGCACGAGTCCGCCTGCGGATTCGATTTCCTCGGCGTTGGCGATCAGGCTGGCACTGGAACAGCCCGCCAGCAGCGGGATGCGTCCGTGTACGCGGAGGATTTCCAGCACCTGCCGGGCGTGCGGGAAAAATTTGGGTGACATGAAAACGAGGCCTAGCGACACCGTCGGCGCGGGCAGCCGCGCGCGCAGGCGCCGCGCCCAATCGGCCAGGCCTTCCTCGTCCATGCCGTCGGACCAGTAGGCTGCAATGGAGTATTCGCTGTTCAACCCGACAAATTTAGTCTGGCGCGGGTGAAATTGCAAAGCGGGAAGCAGCAATTAACGAAAATAAATTTCTCAAGTCCGCCGGTTTAATGGACGATAATTGGCGTGGCGTCAGGCATCCTTGCCTGACGTGGAGGGCGGCATCCCTGCCGCCCGGAAAAGGCGTGGAGAGTTTTGGCGTGTGAGAGTATCCCAACGCGTCTTGGTTGGCGTGCGGTTGTTTCAGCCGGCCTTGGCCACCCGGCCGTGACACGTCATTTGATTTGCTCCATCTCCTCCTTGCGCTCTTCCAGGACGCGCCGGAAATACGGGCGCATCCTTGCGTGAAGCCACTGGGCCCCCTGCAAACTGCCAGCCACGAAGCCGGCCAGACCGCCCGCAATCACGACTGGCAGCGTCTTGCCCAAGGCGGCGAACGGCCAGGAAACGCCGCCGGCCACCGCCAGACCGCCGGCCATCGCGCCAATGGCCAGACCGCCAAAGACCCAGAGATTGCACATCCGCATGGTTGAGGGTTGTTCGGCAAACAGGGCTTCAAACGCGCAGATATAAACCGCCTTCCGCTGGCGTTTGTTCAGTGGCTTTAGTTCCGGTATCTGGAAAGTGAAAAAATATGCTTTCATGGTGGATCAAGGTTCATGCCATACCTGGGACGTTGTCCCACGCTGGTATGAAAATGCGTCTTTGGCGCTGTCTGGGATTTCGATTTTCGAGTTCATTTGCCGCCAGTCCACAGCGAGGTGCTGCCGGCAGGTTCCTGGCCGCGGTAGATTCGGCTGCTGTATATAAGCGCGAACCGCGTCAACAAGAATGCCAGCAAGACAGAGATTAATACCACGAGTCCTACCAAGACGACGGGAATTTCCCGATACAGGGACGAGGCCAATAACCACACCGGGGCCGCACAAAAGGCTGCCATGACCAAAAGACAGAAAAGAAACGTCAGTTTCCCCTCGAGTCGCCCGAGGGACAGGAATACACACACGGCAGTCGGAGCGATGATCAAAAGGTAACCTTTCAACGCCATGACCGCGAGTGGAGCACCGTAAATGACTCCAGCGATTCCCGCCACCAGCGCACCCAGTGCGATGAGCGGCAATACCGCTACGCACACGAGTAACGCAGCGAGCCGAGTCGGAGCCAACGGCAGGGTGCGCAAGAAACGCACCTGGCGCAAGCTGGGTGGAAGCTGGTAAAAAACCAGAAACCAACATGGCATGATGATGAACATGATTCCAAACGATTCCGGTGGCTGATGCTGCCAGGCGAAAATCAGCCACATCATCGCCACCATAAAAACAGTAGTTGAAAATCCGCGCACAAAGGTAGTGAGGATCAGGAAGGGAATCGCTCCATAACCGACCGGCACCGGTTGTGGTTTGGGCGCAAGTGGCGTAAGGCCCTCGCCGGCGTGCCGGCGTAACGACCGGTTGGCGCGGAGGGGAAAAGGCGGGCCACGACGTCCCAGGTCAAACCGTTCCGCCCGAAACCAGCCGGCCAGCATCAACCATGCGCCCACCCCCAGGAACAGCGCGCATTTGACCGGGCTTTTCGACGCATTGAGGCTCAACAACATTCCTCCGAAAAGGGTCGCCGTTGACAGCAGCGAAAGGAAAATATTATATCTGCGCTCCCACACTTTTTCATAAACGCCGGTGGTGGCAAAAACACACATGAACATCGTGGCCAGCCAGGGCAGGTTAAACAATCCGTTCATCGCCAGCCGGCCCAGCGGAAATACTTTGTTTGGATGAACCAAGTGATATGTTCCGCCACCCAATAATAGCAGCGTGGTCAGAATGATCGCAGGAATGCCGACGGTCGCCAGCCACCACGCGCGTCCGACTTGCCTCCCGGTCAGGGGCAAAATCGCGACCGCGCGAACAACTCCGCGTTGCCAGTCTCTTTGCAGCAGATTCGCACCCGACCACATCGCGATCAGCAGCCCCCAGAATTCGCAAGGGAGATCCGGATGGTTTGCGATATACCAACCGAGTGCGAATTCCAGGCCCGCGCCTAGCGCCAACACCCACCACCAGCGGCGGACATGGTCGAGAATGAGGTGTTTCATTCGGTCGTATCCCTTTCCTTGACCAGCGCCACAAACAAATCCTCCAGCGTCAGGCGCGTGAGGGTTAGGTTTTGCGCGCCCTGGGTTTCCAGCCACTGCTGCGCGTCGCTGTTTTGGTCCAGCAGCGCGTGCCAGCGATTTTCATCCCGCTTCAAGATCGTGAGGCCGGCCGGTGCGAGACTTTGCGGAGTGGCGCCATTATTGGTGAAAAATTCTGCAAAACGGAAGCGGTCCACGATTTCATCCGTGCGGCCTTCCAATAACAGTTTTCCCTCCTTGATCATGCCGATATGATCCGCAAAGCGTTCGAGGTCGCTCAACCCATGCGAGGAAATCAGCACGGCGCGTTCGCCTTCCTCCACGGCCTTGAGCAGTTCGCTGAAAACCTGCTGTTTGGAGACCGCATCGAGACCGGTGGTGGGTTCATCCAGAATCAAAATGTCCGGCCGGCGCGACAGCGCCAGCAGCAGGCTTAATTTGGTTTTTGCGCCGAAGGAGAGCGTGGCGATTCGGTCGTTGGGTGCGAGCTGAAATACCCGCATCAGTTCCGCGCAGTAGGCGTCGTCCCAGCCGGGATAAAAACCGCGCACAAACCGGATGGCCTTGGCCACCCGGCCCCAGAGCTGGAAATCCAAGTCGGGGCCGACGTAGGCGGCGCATTGCTTGAGCGCGACCTCGTCGGCGCGATGGTCGAGGTCCAGCACGCGAATGGTGCCGGCGTCATTGCGTCCCAGGCCAAAAATCATGTCAATGGCCGTGGTCTTGCCCGCGCCGTTGGGGCCGATGAGCCCGTAAATGGCGCCGCGCGGCACGGTGAGATCCACCGGCCCAAGCGTGAAGGCGGGATAATGTTTTACGAGTCCGCGGATTTCAATGGCGTTGGTCATGAGCATTCTGGGTTGAGGGTTCAAAGTAGGGCAGGCGTCCCGCCTGCCCAGTCGGAGGGGGCATTACGCGGCTCCGGCGGATGAAATGGAGCAAAGGATTGGCCGGGGCAGGCGGGACGCCTGCCCTGATTTGGCGGTTGGCATTGGGGTTCATTTTTTCTCCTTCAAGATTTCGTGGGCGAGTTCGACTAGCTCCTGGGGCTTCAGCCCGGCTTCGGCGGCTTCGCGAAAGCCATCGCGGAGCAGTTCCTTGGCGGTGGCGAGCTTCGTTTCGCGGCTGCGTTCGTGACCGCCTTCGGCCACGAACGTGCCGAGTCCCTGCCGCCGGAAGATGATGCCCTCGCGCTCCAATTCCTCGTAAGCGCGCTTGACGGTGATGACGCTGACCAGCAAATCCTCGGCCAACTGGCGGAACGAGGGCAGGGCCGCGCCCGGCCGGAGGCGGCCCTCTGCGATTTCGCGTTGGATGCGATCCACGATCTGCTGATAGAGCGCGCCGTCAGCGGCCGGCGAAATGGGGCCGATCAGGAAATTTTTGCGCGCGTTGGTCATTGCTTCCAGTGTATATACTCGTTATATACAGTAGGGTCAAGCGAAAATTTTG
>Ga0316217_10001837_pt1 | contig 26700 bp, 32 predicted proteins | sample 1anoAmetaG_FD_203633 | JGI IMG/M metagenome (GOLD analysis project Ga0316217, IMG submission 203633) | Freshwater microbial communities from Trout Bog Lake, Wisconsin, USA - 1anoA | ecosystem: Environmental > Aquatic > Freshwater > Lake > Hypolimnion/Profundal zone | place: USA: Wisconsin...
TATCTACATGGATGAACATGATATGCAGGATGACGTCTTGCATTTCATATCCTGTGCATCATGTTTATCCATGTTAAATGGTCTTTTCTTCATCCGTGTGCGGTCTAACTCAAAACAAGCAAGAAACTGTTGGCAAGCGGCATTTTGGGAAAATTAATTTTTTAACCTATTACGCTGCAATCACTTGTGTTCCCAGCCACAATAATTTTCCCCCAAAATGGGGGGGCTGCGCACCTATGGTATAGGGACACACTTTTTTCTTCATCAGGGTGAAATGGCCACCCCATCCGGGCAAGCCATTGTTCAGCCGCGCCAAGTCGGCATCGTAACTTGGTTCAACCGCAGGTGGCGACACGATCCGCGAAAAATCCGAAGAAAACCGCGTCGCCGTCGCCACCACCGTCTGGCTGTGATTGTCGAAACAGATTTACCGCCGAGATTTACCGCCGATGGCGCAGGGCGACGCAGAGGAAATGCATCATCACCACCGGCGGCATCCCCGGTCTGAACTCTGCGTTTCCTCTGCGTACTCTAGCGCAGCGGGCGGTAAACCAAGCCGTTGGCCGTTGTACTGCGCCATCCGGTTTGTGGTAAAATGCCGCAGCCATTGGGCCAGGCGGCATAGTGGCAGCGGATAGTTGATCGACTGAATTTCGGCCACACCTTACGGCGTAAAGGTTGGTCCACGCATGAGAAAGTGTGATGCTGTCGCCCACATTGTTGAGCATGAACATGATAAAAGTATCAAGTATAACGTTGACCCCACGTCCGAGCGATTCTTGATCAGCTTACCAAGATGAGAAAGGACTTTGAGATATAATTATGAAAGTGGCGGACAAAACAATATTCTGGCATCTCGATGAACCGGATCGTCGTAGTCGATGCGCTGATTGGGATGATGGAATGGATTTGGAGCAAATCCTATGTCCCGTGAATCCTGGCCACCAACGTGGAGGCAAAAGAACCACGGACTTAAAGATTGTGCTGCTCGGAAGCCATGTTGAGGACTTTGTCTGGACTAATGAGTGCGTCATCCAGGATCGTGTTTTACAATTATTCCGCGAAAATGGTGTAACCGGATTCGAGGCCAAGCCGGTCAAGGCTCGATTTGCGCGGTCGAGCGAGGCTCCGTCGGTGCTATGGGAGTTAGTCGTGACAGGCTGGGCAGGCGTCGCGTCACCGGAATCAGGGATCATGCTGGACAAGGAGAAAAGTTGCCCGGTTTGCGGATGCCTCCACTATACGAGTTCAACGGACTATTCTAAGCTAATTAATCTAGAGCAGTGGGATATGAGCGATATTTTCATGGTTTGGCCGTTGCCTCGCTATATCTTCATTACTGACCGCGTACGGAAACTGATAGAGTCTGAAGGCCTGACCGGTTGTTCTTTCATTGCTCCGAAGGATTTGCCGCACAGCCGGTACGGTTCTGGATTCTCTCCCGGACGCTTGTCCTATTATATGCCTGAAAGCAGGGCCAGCGAACTGGGGCGGCCTCTAGGAATTTATTGACAGCGTGTGATTATATCAAGCGTGAAACGGGGACGCACTTGCTCTGTCTCGACATTCGTCTTTTTGGCGACAAGAGGAAACCCAATGGCCGATTTCTCTAGGGTTTTCGTGATTCCTATTAGCAATATGCAGTTAATACCAGAGGATCGAGACAGAGCCGGACGCACTTAGTATATGAACGTGCCTTGGAGAGTGTGATTGGAACCAGGGTCAACGCGATACACGATATATCGGGCGCGGGGGCAAGAGAGTGAAGCGAGGACGTGAGCGTTTTCTCGGTCAGCATGACGGCAACTCCTGAACTGGACGTTGAAGTTTATGGTCAAGTTGAGCAAACACGGATGGCCAGCGCTCCGCCGCGATAGTGAACCGCTTGAATTATCTGTGACCATCCGTACACCATCCGTGGCTAAAACGCTGCGTATTTTTTTCGCGGCCTTGGTTGCGGCTAAATGGTTGGGTTGTCGGGCATGGCGTGGTGGTCATCGTCTGGCCCCTTGAGGCGCATGACAAGTCAGGCACTTGTCAGGAACGGTGTTTAATATTTGTGCATACGAGCAGATTGTGTAGCGAAAGCAAATTGCGGACTCGTGTTATTTTGGTGAATGAGCCGGTTCAACATGATAATGGATGTACGAATCGTGATAATGACAGTAAAAAAAGAAACGGGTCGGCAAATTGGCGTGGCGCGCATGACACATAAAACAATTAGTCATGTGTCATGCGCTGCCATGCCGGAGGCCAGTTGGAAGGCGAACGGCAGGGAACAGAGTGGCCCATTCGTTGGCGCGCCAATTGTTTGGCGAATTGCACTTCGTCGTGCAGAGTTGAGCCGGTGTGGCTAATCGTTATCTTCGGGATTTTCACGCAGGCGGTAGCCTACGCCGCGGACGGTATGCACCAGCCAGTTGGCGCTGCCAAGCTTTTTGCGAATGGCGGTGACATGCACATCAATGGCGCGATCGGTAACCATGACATCGGTGCCCATGGCCTTGTCCATCAGTTGATCGCGCGTCAGCACCCGACCGCGGGCGCTGATCATGGCACTTAGCAGTTTGAACTCGGTCAAGGTGAGTTGCACGGCTTCGCCATCAACGGACACTTCATGCTTTTGCACGTCCAAGGTAAGCGGGCCGGCTTTCAAGATGCCGTTTTCGGCAACGCCGGTGGCGACAGGTTCGGCTCGCCGTAATACCGAGCTAACCCGTGCCAGCAGAACTTTCATGCTGAATGGCTTGGTCACATAATCGTCGGCACCCAGCGTCAGGCCAACCACCACATCGGTTTCTTCGCCCTTGGCGGTAAGCATGACGATGGGAATGCCGGCGGTGGCGGCATCGGCTTTAAGGCGGCGGGCGACTTCGGTGCCGTCAATGCCCGGCAACATTAGATCGAGAATAATCAGGTCGGGAAGCTGGCGCGTGGCGATGTCCAGAGCTTCGTTGCCGTTGTAAGCCACCAGGGTTTCGTAGCCATTGCGGCCCAGGTTGTAGGCAACCAGCTCAACGATGTCCTTTTCATCATCGACCACCAACACGCGACGGCGCGTGCTGGATTGTCCAGCGGCTGATGCGACCGGCGTGCGAGGAACAGGTGTGTAACGCGACGGACTGTTTATCCGAGTCATCGTATGATCGCTCCCTGGGCAAATGATGCCCACAGTAGGATTGTTCAGATGCATCGATTCGTCAAGTTGTTAACGCAGTCTTAATCTTTTTACCGCCAAGAAACCAATGCGGGCTATTTCATGGTTGGCGGCGCCGCAGCCGAACGATGCCCAAATCATTTTCGCCGCCGTTTGATGCCTGCTGACCATCGACTAGCCAACCGGGATAGATCGCCGGCACGGTTAATTTGGCGATGGGAACCGGAGTTGGTTGCCAGGAACAGGAAAATGGCTGGCCGATATGGGTTGTTAACGCCGCCAGCACAAAGCCCGGTGCGCCACGAAGATAAAGGCCATCCGCCCCGGTTTGCCCGGCGCGATATTGCGGATGGGCTGCTGCCAGTTGGGTTTCATCATAAAACACCGGATGGGCAAAATTCGATCCCAGGCAAATGTCGCCGGCAACAGCCGATACGTAATAATGCCATATATCAAGCGAACTGGTTGCGGGATTTTCTTGCAGACAGATTGTGCCCGATGCCTGGGCGGTGATAGGCTGCACACGATTCCACATAACCACGCCAATTGCCAGTGCTGCCGAAATTGCCAATATCGCTGCCGGAGCCCAGCGGTTGCGCATGAGCGAAATCAGTCCAAGCAGCAGCGTGCAGATGATCCCGATGATGACCACTTTCATGCGAAACCGCGCCGGCCGGCCTGGATTCCACCCCATGGCTGGTTCATACGCCGCCGGACAAATCATGGGCGGCAATAACCTGGCGGGCGGGCATACCCAAAGCGATCCTTGCTGTTTCCAAGGAAGATCATCCGGCTTAACCTGGGTCGCCCCAGTTACCACCAGCGTAACGCCGCGACCACGAAGCATGTGCAACGCCTGCTGGCGGGCAACATCCATCGGCCAATCAGTCATAGCGATGGCATCGAGTGATTCCAGTGCCGGGGCGATTTCCGCTTGCAGCAGGCCCGGTTCGATCCGTACCGGAATCATGCTCATTCCCGGAAAGACCGATTGCACCATTGCGGCATCCACGGATGAGTCAAGTACGCCCACCAGCCGTTGATCGGCCAACAACGCGTGCAGCGGAAGCTGATTGAGGTGAGCTGCGCGATCGCTCACGATGAGCACCGCCGTGAAATTCTGCCTGGCCAAGCTGAAAAACGCCGGCCCAATTTCCGTCGGGACGGTCAGTGGTTCATCGGTTTGCAATGTCAGGGGTGATGCGGACAAATCGCCGGAGAGTTGCAAGTCCACCGGCATATACCGCCCGGCCCGGTAATACCCCTGCAAAGGGAGACTAAGCGAAACTTGCCCGATACTTGGCGCAGCCGCTACCAGCAGCACCACCAGCCACACGGCAACGAGCTTCGATCTGCCCATGCCGGCATTATACCGGTTGGGACAACAACTATCTTCCAAAAGCAGTTATCGCTTGAGCTTGTGCCTCTCACAATGGCCGTGATCACACAGTCAGGCGGATTGGTTTCTACTTCTGTCAGGCCTTAAGTCGTGCGTGGGACATGCTTGTCCATGCCATCTATCCCAGGCAGTGGTGTATTCCAGGGCTTATACCTTCACTAATTTGGTGATCCGGCCGCCAATGATCCATTCACCTACGTATAGATTGCCCGCGTCATCAACTGCCATGCCGTGGGGGCTGTTGAACTTACCGGGCAGAATTTGCGCGGCGGGCAGGTTTGGCCAGCCGGTGGCCTTGGGCGCGGGGGCATGCTCGCCAACGTAGGTTATCAGGCGATCATGTTCATCGAGAATGGCCAGGCGGGCTTGGAGTTCGGGGATATAGACGATTCCTTGGCGATGCACGAAGCCACATGGGCTGTTGAGAAAATCGCCACCAAAGACCCGCATGAACTTTCCTTCGGCATCGTAAACCTGAACGCGTTTGTTGCCGCGGTCGGCAATGTATAGCTGTGGGCCGTTGGGTTTGGGAATGAAGGTGATGCCATGCGGGCAATTGAATGCGCCGGCTTGGCCTTCGGTGCCATTGATGCTGGCAATGTAGCCGCCGTTCTTGGTGTAGCGATGGATGTAACCCGAGCCGTACCCGTCGGTGACCCAGACATCACCATTGCCGCCGAAACGCTCTTGGTTTACTGCAACCCATGTTGGGACGAAGCGGGTGGCTCCTCGATAGACGGGCAGATCGGGCCGCTGCAAATTGAGCAAAGTGCGTCCATCCAGTGTGGTCTTGACCACTTCAGCCGAATCTTGATCGGTAAGCCAAAGAGCCTGCGAATCGCCTTCAGCCACCAGGGTCATGCCGTGGGCACCATGGAAACGGTCACCCCATGCATTGATAAGTTTGCCATCGGCGGTAAAGCGCAATACACCGGGCCGGGCTTGATTAAAGACCATCACATCCCCACCGTCCAAAGCCACTACACCATGGGTGCGGCCATTGGCTTTACCCGATTCGGTGGTTGGAATGCGTGCCCAGTGTTCGATCCATTCGTAAGTAAATTCACCTTGACCAACGCGCATTGAATTCTCCAAAAATAACAGTACCAAGTGTAGGCGCGGTTACCGACAAAAACGCGGGAATAATGGAAAAATCGGCAGATACTTATTCGGCTTGCTCGGTAATGATTTCTTCAGCCGACTTCACGGCTGTACGGCTTAAACAGATTAAGTTAACCATGATAATTGGCCAATGGGGCGTAATTGGCGGTTTGTCCGGGAACCTTGAACTGTCGGGCAAAGCGTGTAGGATACTGCTTGGCCATTTTTTGGGGAATGGTGTAACGGTAGCACAGCAGACTCTGGATCTGCTTGTCTAGGTTCGAATCCTAGTTCCCCAGTTGATTTTCCCCGAGAAATCAGCTATATTTTGGAAGTCAGACAGGATTTTCTGCAATTCTTCTGCAATCGTTGGGAACGCATTGCGGGGGCGTTGCGAAAGGCTAATCATGGCTTCCATCCAGAAAAAGGGCGATGCTTGGTACTGCCAGTTCATCTATTCTGGCCAGCGGCACACTTTGACCATAGGCAAAGTTTCTGGAAGCGAAGCCGCCCGATGGAAGGCGAATGCCGAGAATCTCTTACTGTTGCTTAAGCAGGGGCGGCTTGAAGTTCCACGCGGGGTGTCAGTCGCCGATTTTATCCTGCATGATGGCAAACCCCCCGTTGATCCAGCCATCAGCGTCCGCAAGGAAACCACCCTGCATCAACTCCGCGAAGCGTATGTGAACACCGTCAGCAACGGGGCCATTGAAGCCAACACTTTGGCCACCGCCAAGATTCATCTTGCCCACATCGAGGAAACCCTTGGCAAGAACCTTATCTTGACCGGCTTGACCCTTGGAAAATTACAGGAGCATATCACCCGACGGGCGAAGGATGTTTCCGCCGTTACGATCAAAAAGGAACTCGACACATTCCGTTCCGTCTGGAATTGGGGCTTGCGGATGAAATGGGTCGATCAGCCGTTCCCTTCCAGCGGCTTGGTCTATCCCAAGACCGAAGAAAAGCTCCCTTTTATGACTTGGGATGAAATCGAGCGCCGGATCAAGGCTGGCGGGGATGCCGAGGCACTTTGGGAATGTCTTTTTCTGGACACCAAGCGCGTGGCGGAATTGCTCGGATACGTGAAGACGAAGGACGGCCCGTTTTGGGTTTATCCCATGATGGTCATGGCCGCACACACCGGCGCACGCCGTTCCGAAATGATTCGCGCAAGGCTCGAAGACATCGACTTGGACGCCAGCGTTATCACCATCCGCGAAAAGAAAAGAGCCAGGGGTACGCGAACTACCCGCAGGGTTTCAGTCAGCACCCAGCTTGCCAGCGTCTTAAAACCATTGCTACAACGCCAGGAAGGCAAGGCGTACTTGTTCGGGGACGGCAACCAGCCATTATCCGTCCAAACGACCCACAAGGCATTCTGGCGGGCGCTCAAGGACAGCAAATGGTCAGTCATCAAAGGTTGGCACACGCTCCGGCACAGCTTTATTAGCGCCTGCGCTTCCAAGGGCATTGACCAACGTATCCTGGACGGTTGGGTTGGCCACCAAACCGAAGAACAGCGGGTTAGATACCGCCACCTGTACCCGAGCCTTCAAGATGCCGCCATCCGACAGGTTTTTGGATAAGCGGTTGCCGCCAGCCCCCGCAACGGCAGCAGTCCTTCACGTTGATACCGCAGGTATTCCTCTTGGCTGATCGTCCAAGTTGTCGTCGCGCCAGATTGCGTCATCGACTTTTCAGCGTGTATCCGCCCAAGACGGCACCATTCCCGGCAAGTGAAATTTGACCGACCGACCAGCGTGGCAAATTCCTCGACCGTGTACCAGGACTTGACTAGCGTCTTGGTCACCAGTTGTGCCAGCAGCCGTTCAATGTTTTCCAGGCGATCTTCCGTAGTCATAGAGTTTTCCCCTTTGCCTGAAAACGCGGTCATCCGAAAACTTGTTTGTGCCTCTGGCATAGGTACCTCGCATATTCGTTTGTCAGCTTACGAGCTAACACTACATTCCAAAAAAATCAGCTTTGCTTGGTCAACAATCCGGCCACCTGCCCGGCCGGAATAAACGGTGTCCCGTTGGGCAGCACCAATTCACGGAAGCGAAACACCGCCGCTGATAACGACACGCTGAATTCTCGCGTCACCGCCGGCAGGATAATCCGCTTCCAAACCGTCTGCGTTTCTGTCGCCCGTTCCATGATGGCCACCATCAGCCGCCCAGGATCAACCCCACGAGCGCCGCAGATGGTAAAAAACTCCCGCATCAGCACCGTGGCCGGCATCAGGAGCGCGGCAGCAAACCGGTCTGCTTCATATTCAAGACCACCGCGCGTGCCAGGTTCAACATCGGTATCCCTGAACGCCCGATGCAAATGCCCGTGCAGGATGAAATGGCCAAGCTCATGCCCACAAGTAAAGCGGTATCGCCCTTCATTCTTCAAAAGCGTTTCGCTTACCAGGATTTCGCTTTCACTGATGAAGGATGCCCCCAATACATCCTTGCCCAGGTGCGATAAATCGCTAACGCCAAACCGTATGCCCAACGGCCCTTCAATCCATTGCTCGACAGGGACAGGGATAGGCAGTTCCTTGAGGCCCAGCTTTTCGGTGCATCGCCGCAGGCACGCTTGGGCGCTGGCCTCAATATCCAGGGCGCTCAACACGGTTCGCGGCATTGTTGGCGTTTGTGTGGTCACGATTATTTCTTCTTTCCGCCAGCCATTCCTTTGGCCTGTTGGATAATCCGGTCCCATTGATCGGGACTTAAATTTCTGGCCGTCCGTAAAAACTCCGGCACCTTCTGCGCCGTGGTGGCGTCTTGGCTGGCCACTTCCTTAACAATCTCATCCGGCCGGCTCCAGCCGGCCCGAAGTTCCGCAATCGGAATCCGATATGCCGCCGCGATCTTGTTCAGCAATTCTTCCGAAGGATTGCGGCGTCCTTTTTCCAAGTCGGTCAGGTGGGCAGGGGCAATGCCCAGGATGCCGGCCATTTCCCGAAGTCCCTTACCAAGTTTTTCCACCCGCTGCTGCCGAAGCAATTCACCAATCGGTTGCGGATGTTGCGATTCATTTACCAAGCGCACCTCGTTGTTGTTCGCTTGTATGCTAACGAATCAGATTCCAAAAAGCAAGCGGAATTCAGATTTTTTTGCCGGCGTGCCTATACCGCACGGCGGCTTAGAAAAAGCTAACGCCGTGGCTTTGCTGGGAATTCAGCTTTCTCAAGGCCGAGGCAATGGCCATCCGATTAAGCGCTTTCGCCAATTTATCCAGCCACTTGTTGAACCTGTCGGCCAAAGACGGACGACCGCCAAGCTGCCAGGAAAAACGGTGGCGAACAATAATTCTGGGCGTAGCAACAGAATAGGGCATGATGCCAAGATAACGACGCATGAGTTGAGGGTGCCAAAGCGGGCGAGGGGAGTCAACGCTTTTTCAAATGCCGCCACTTTTCTAAATCGCATGACCATATGCTGGCTAGGATTCGACGCCGCATCCCATTTGTTGCCTTCGCGCCTACTGGATGCTCGACCCGACCGGAGGTAGAATTTCCCCATACTCATCGGAGAATTTTCGGCATGAGCGATGAAACTGCTATTGTCGGCAAAAGCCGCGAGAGCGCGATCGAGTTTACGGATTCATTATCCGCGTTCCTAATCGAACCGGCAAGGTTTCAGTACGAACATCACTTTGCCCATAACGAAGCTGATGTTGCCAGATGCACAACGGCCTTGAAGCAGGAGCGGAATGCGCTGGGTGAAGTTCAAAACACCACCGATGAGCAGGTCGCCGCCAATGGCGCTAGTGATGGATGAAGAATCAGTTCGACAACACTCACAACAGGAGTTAATCACCGCATTTATGCAGATCACGTCCGTCATACAGATGCTTACACCAGCCAACCTTGGCCAGCCTGTCTTGCGCGCGCTCATTCCAAATAAAGACAATTATTCTGCCCTCCTCATGCAACCAGAAGGCCAAATCGACGCAAGTCCAGCCGGCGTCCGCCATCAGAATGGCGATCTCGCGCAAAAGCAATTTCGCGCGTTCCTAGAACACGCAAGAACCGCCAACGCTGATCTTGTTGTCACTCCAGAATATTCCATGCCCTGGGTAACACTTATCGAGGAAATCAAAGCTGGCCATACACCCAACCAGGGGGCGCTCTGGGCGCTAGGCTCTGAGAGCATCAGGTATGGCGATCTTGCGGCACTGCAACAGCATCTTGCTCCATATGCAGAAGTGCTCTATGAGCCGCTTCAGCCGGACCCACAACGATTTGTTGACCCACTTGTCTACGTGTTTGTCGCCCCACCAGCCAACGGTAACGATCCCGGAAGGACCGTTCTGCTCGTGCAGTTCAAGACGTGCCCCATGGGCGATGTTGACCATTTTGAGAACAACAACATGCAACGCGGTACGCAAATTTACGAGTTCGGGGCAATCCCAAACGACATAAGACTGGTGTCGCTAATATGCTCTGACGCCCTGGAGTTTATGGACCACCACGCTGTAGCAGTATACGAACGCACGCTCATACTCCACATCCAGCTCAACCAAAAGCCTCGTCACGACCAGTTTCGGCAATGCCGAGCCAAGCTACTAGCATATAAGGGTGGCACCACAGAGATAATTTGTCTTAATTGGGCTAAGAACGTGTATGTTACATACGCTGGAAAGGAACGCTGTTGGGATAATATTTCCGGCTCCGCATGGTATTTGTGCCCAGACGAGTTCGATGATCGAGACGTGACACAGATTTCTAACCATAAACGAGGGTTCTACTACACATGGTCACCGTCGCTTCACTCACATGCCCTCTTCTTTAACTATCAAGCCGCCAGTTATTTGCTAACCGCCACCAAAGTCGTACATCACGGCGTCCCCCCAGTGCTTTCTCGGCGCCGTGGCCCACAGCTTAACGGAATGCGCGTCTGGCACGCGGCCACATCGGCGTGGGTCGATAACCCGACGACTGAAGATGGGTTTTCTTCCGCCGTCATTGAATGTAGGAACGCACAGCACGAAATCAAGAATCTCGCCGACATCAATCCATTTATTGCCGAGCGAATCCTTGCACTTTGCGCCGGTAAGATTGGTGACAACATCCAATGGTATACGCTCCGCCACCTCGACTCTTGCACCATTGAGGCAACCGAGGTGATACGCAGAATAACATTCTGCCAAGACACCGACAACGCGGCTCGTGACTTTCGCATTGCGCGCCTAAGACGATGTGCGCGCCTCTGGGACATTCTGACCACGCCAACGAACTTACCTGCCGTGCTAAGCGATATCAGCGCCGGATTCCATTTTGAATGGGTAGTGAGTTCCCCTCATCAAAATGTCATTTCCACCCAAGGCCGTCGCGCGACAGTCATATATATGGGCGACGCCAACGATGCGCAACTCGAGGCCGTAAAAAAACACGTGGCCGATTTTCTCCACAAAGCGTCCGCCTGCCCAAATACGAGCGTTGAGAATCGTCAACGGCTTCATGTGTGGCATCTTGACAGCGCCGGCAAACCTGCCTTGTACAAGCCCACCCAATACCTCAAGTATAATGACCCGCGATCTACTTCTGAATTCGATATTGCGAGGGACACGTGACACTGAATACTACCCAACTCTGTGAGCGGCTTGTTCATCAACACTTCTCCGACGTGGAGCAAGTAGATAAGTCAGTAATCCGTTTCACGCGCAGACTAGAGAATCGCCCCTTCGCTATATACTACGTTGACATCACTTCTGAATTACCGGATACACCGGAGGCATTAGCAGGTTACCAAGAACGGATAATCGGGAAGCGGTATTTTGATGGTAATAAGAGTTTACAGTGGAACAACTACCTCTACTTCGTTGTAAGCGATGACCTAAGTCATAGCGCCGTTGTCCTCCGAGCGAAAGATGTTATCGAGTCAGATCGAACATATGCCCGCAAACGCGTTGTGGCTGAAAGTGAACTGGATTCAGAACTACACCCGGCCGTCCTAACCCCATCCGACGCCCCACCCGACGCCAACATCCTATCAGTGTGGAGCAATACACTGATGGAGAATGGCCTTGACGAGGCGGTCCTAAGTGACGCTTTGTTGCCTAACCGCCTGTCGCTTATCGAGTCGCCTATAAAACACGCCAAACCGAAGACGACTGCGCCAGCGGCACGCGGCTGGAGTGGAAAGGGACCGTTTCTTCGGTCCATAGGGCTCACACAATATCGTGCCTTTCCGACTCAACGCTCTTTTGATTTCGGTACGGTCAACCTTATCTCTGGCGTAAATGGCTCTGGTAAGACATCGCTTCTCGAAGCAATTGAGTTACTTTATTGCGGTCGTAACAAACGCAATCTAAATGTTACGGACCCTTATATTATTACAGCAACTTACGACGATGGCAGCAGTGAGACTGCCGTTCACACGCGTTCAGCCAAGATATTTAGAGATCGTAATTTGACGTGGTACGGACAGGCTGAAGTAAAGACGAACAACTTGGTGCAAAGCTTTGCGCAGTGGAATTTTCTCGATACTGATGCAGCCGTTCGCCTCGCGCAGTCTACGGCTACGATTGATGACGATCTTTCTAGGCTTCTCATCGGTCCAGAAGCATCTAAAGCATGGCGCGAAATCGAAAGGATGCAAGGGGCTGTCGCCACAAAACTGCACGAACTTCGCTCGCGAGCGAATGATTTCAAGGGGGAAATGGTGATAATTGAGACTCAACTCAAGGACGCCGGAGGTATAACTCAGGAGTCAGACTCAATACTCAATCGGCTTGAGGACATGATCCGACGCCCAGGCTGGCCAGTACCGGCGACGGACAAAAAGGCGTTTGTCGGCAGTCTCGTGGCGGCTCTTTCCGAGCTTGAAACGGTGGCGCGTCAGGCTGCTGCCCTTCCGTTGGCCGACTCGCCGGTATCATTGGATGGACTCAACAAATACACCATTCAGATAGACGAAATCTGCAACAAGACTGAGGCGGATATACTGCAACTCGATGGAATGCTCAAGGACGAGAGGCGTTTGGCTGATGAGTACCGGCGCTCCCAGGATTCCCTTAAGCTCGCCTTGGAGGCAGGACGTATGGTTGATGCGGGCATCCCCACACGGGCGGAAGAAGTCCGCAGACAGCGCAGTCTGGTGGCGAGCCAAAGCAGACTGTTGCTGGGCTTTGATGAAACCATATCGATGGCGCTCGCGAATGTTGAGGGTGGCGTTTCCGTTGCACAGTTGGCTCGTTCTGTTGCGTCTGAGCGCGCAGCGGGGGAAGGTGCCTTGACTTTGGCGAAGAAGGAGAACGCAAAGTTTACGGAGCTTCGGGACCAATCCGCTAGGTTGGCACAACAACTTCGGGACATCGCGGCCCAAATAGTCCGGAGTAGCTCTGCCCCGGACGAATGCCCACTGTGCCATACAACATTTGGGCCAGGCGAGTTGTCTAAGCACATCCAGCTTGGCATCGACAAACAGGTCGAGGCGCGCGCACAACTGTTAGTTACGCAGATGCGACAGCGCGAAGTGGACGTGCATGCTATTCTAGTTGCCGAGCGTGCCGCCACTTGGCTTGTTAGGTTCTGCGAAAGGGCAGAGATGTCACCAACGATTTCAGTACGCGCGGCATTTGCACAGATTGAAGCCGCAAGGGTTGCCCTTGAAACAGCACGTCAACGCTGCGATGTGCTGGAAAAGGAGCTACTATATCTGGAGTCCCAGGGTATCTCGGTTGCGAGAATGGACGAGGTGTTTGACAAGTTGCGCAAGTCTGTCTCTGGTTCGGCTGACTGGAGCAAGGAATCGCTGGATCGATTGTTACTCGCATTTGAAGCCGACCGAAGGAAGCATTCCGACGCTCTTGATGCGCAGCGGGCAGCAGCAGAGAGCTTGCGGCTCGCAATCGAAGCACGGTTGGACATAAAGGATTCTGACCTCCAGGGCTTTAGGAATAGGCTTTCCGAACTTCGGGAGCGATGCACAATTGCACGCAGCCTATCGGATAGACTTGCCGACATGTTCAAGTCGTTTCCGTGGCCCGGGGATAGGCCGCTTTCAGAGTTGATTGTGCAGGTCGATTCAATGCGCAAAGTTGCAGCAGAGTTCCAGGCGGCTATTGGTAGGGAGCGACAGGCCAAGACCATCCTTGCTGAGTCAACCAAGCGGCACGAATACGTCGAAAAACAGCTTAACGAGTTGGCTCCTCGCATTGCGCGATTCGTTCATGCAGAAACAACGCTTAACACAATCAGGACAAAGCATCCCTTGACCGGGGCAGTGGCGTCGGCTCTAAAACAGAATCGGGCAGAAATTCAAGCTGTGTTTGCTCGCATTCATTCACCAGCAGAGTTTTCTGATCTTGGGACAAACCTCACGACACTCGTCCGCAAGGCCGGTGGTGCTGAGGCGACATTGGGGCAGATCAGCACCGGGCAGAGGGCAGCGTTTGCCCTTTCGATATTCTTAGGTAAAAACGCCCATCTTAACACCATACCACCCGTGCTACTTATTGACGACCCGATCGCACATGTCGATGATTTGAATTGTTTGTCCTTTTTGGACTATTTGCGCGATGTCGTGCTCTCTGGTGGACGGCAGATATTCTTTGCAACCGCAAATGAAAGAGTAGCATCGCTGTTTGAACGGAAATTCGACTTTCTCGGTCAGGAAAAGTATCGCAAGCATGTGCTTCTCCGAAATAATGGAGATTGAGACATCGGTAGAAGCCGTCCGTATTCCGCAATCGATAGCCCGACATAGCTGGCTACGCGCATCAACACATTCATCCGCTTGTTCCACATTTGGATTGTTTATGTGAGCAGTCACAACAGCGTCAGTACCCTACACTATTAAACATAACCTATATTGTGCGAATGGCAAACCTCGTCCCGTCATGCCTGCATATAGCGCCGATGAAGGTCAATCAGCGGACGGTAATCCCCGCCATCGGCGGCGCGCACCGCCGCCAGATATTCAGCGCGGATAACGCTGGCGTGGCCAACCGTTTCTTCCGGCCAGATGGTTACCTTGTCCACCGACTGCTTGAGAAAAATGTTGGCCAAGAGCCGTGACCAGCGGCCGTTGCCGTTGAGAAAGGGGTGAATGAAGACGGCGCGGTGATGCAGCCGCGCCACTTGCTCCAGGGTGTCCATTTCGCCCTTGTCCCGCCAGTACGCCAGGTCGTCCATCAGGTTTTTCAGATCGACATCAATGCGATGCGGCGGCACGCCAAGATTTAATTCCGTCGTTCGCTTATGGCCGGCCCACCGCCACACGTCGCCGAACATTTGCCGGTGCAGCTTGTAGCACCATTCCAGCGTGAAGGGCGCTTGCCGACGCGACGGCTTGCCGACCAGGTAGTGCATCACCGCTTTGCGGATGTTCCCGGCCTCAACTTCATTCAATTGGGCGCGCGTGGTTACCCCTTTCGGTTTCAATCCCGAAATATCATCAATCGGCGTTTCGCCGGGTATTGGTTTCCAGACAGGCATCAGTCAGCCCAAAGCTTGCGGGGCGAGCCAGCAAGCAATTCGTTGATTGTTTTTTCGCGCATTTCCCGGATGGTCTTGCGTCCCATTGCCTGAGATTCCAGAGCAGAGCTACCTTGAACGATGGCCAGAATCCGCTCCGCTTTCCGTTCTGCCTGGCGACGGCGAATTGTGCGAACGTCCGCTTCATCATTCAAACGCACGCCGACGCCCAACTCGCGTGCCAGCGAAGTCACGGTCGAAAACCCCGGATTGCTTTCTTCACCAGACAAAATGCGCTGGACGCTGCGCAGGCTGACGCCCGCACGCTTGGCGAGGACAGCACAACTGATCCCGAGCTTCTCGCGGCGCTCGTTCAATCGTCTGGACATGACTGGAATCGCTTGACCCATAAACCTTCTTTACATCTTACGACATATACGACGTATCACGGTCATATATTAACGCCATTTATGGCGTAATGTCAACTGAAATCAGTATGCCGCCGACGCCCGACGATTGCAAGCATGGTTTTGCGTCTGCCGCGCGCGGAGGTCGCCCGTGCTACCCCGCAACCCGCCTGTGCCAGGCCGCCCTCAACCGTCCTTCACAGCCCGGCTTGTCCGTGCTCTGGGGCGAAGATCAGGCAGACTTGTGCAAGGCCGCACAGCCCTCGCAGATCATTGGCGTCATGGCCCGAACAGAAAAGCCGCGATAAGCCGGTAAATCTCCGGATGGAAAATGTCGGAGTGGTGGCCGGCGAATGGCACCGCCGCCACACCACTGGTCTGGTGCAGCGAAGTTAAATCCGCGACAGCAAGCCGGCCAGCCAGACTGCCGGCAGCGCGGGAATATCCGGCACCGACGGATAGATTCGCGCCTTTGAGTTGATTGAAAGTGGCGGTCGAAGGTCCGGCCGCGCCCATGGCCGGAACGGGATCGCTGAATAAATTCGCCAACCGGTGCGCATCCGTATACGCGGTATCCAGGGCCGTATCGAGCGAGGATTTGGTAACCAACAATCGCAGCCGAGGGAATTTGGGGATTATATCCCCATACGCCTGGCCGACTTGGAAGGCATCATTGTCGAAAGCCCCTTGCAGCAGCACGACATTGAATTGGACGCCGGCCAGCAGCCCAATCAAGCCAACGTCGGCGGCGAGGTATTGGAGCGCCGAACACACAACCTTTGCGCCAAAGCTATGACCCAATAGGTGGAATCGCGGGATTGTCCCGCACGTTTTACGCGCCTCAAGAATCAAACGGATTAGGGAATATCCGCCGTGCTGGCCGACAGTATCGGCCATTTGCGCCCGGTTAAAAAACGATAACGGCTCAATCGCATTGGTCAGGATATTGCTGTCATCGCTGACCATGGACGGCCAGTGAACGCCAATTTCCAGCGCTGATCGTGGGACTGCCGCGTTGCCCATCAAAACGGCGGCAAGGCCGGTCGAAAACCGCGCATAGTCCACAATGGCCGCATCCGCCGTGGTCCACCACCCGTGCGAGTAGAGAAACACATCGCTGAAGTTGAACGGCGCATTGCAGAGGGAGGAAACTACAGCGTCGATATTTGTGTCGATGATCGTCCCCTGCCCCGTCATTGGAACCATAATGGCGTGAGACATTGTTTGTTCCCCCTTATGAGCCCTTGAGTGTCCCTATCGCGTGTCCGTCAAAGGCACAATTGAATACACCTAGCGTGATGAGAAATAAAGAGAAGGTCAACCTCTTGTCTAACACTCCGCGCTAACCACCGACCCTGATAAAGCCAGGCTATCTCATGCGAAGTCCATTAGAGGCATAACATTGAAGCCACAAGGTACGCTTCCCAACCCGCTGATCACGATTGCCTTAGCCCGCCGCCAGCCAGATTGCCGCCCACAACTCTGCCATACGCAGCTTGGACATCGGGCGCGAGATTAGATATCCGATGTAACAACTTACTAAGCTGTCTTCGTTGCCTGATTGCCACCTCACCTATTGTGGTACGCCCGTCAGCAGAACCTTTCAATTCCAGGAGTTCCGGCGTAAGAAGAGCAGGATCAATCTGGTCGAGATGCCCGTTGCCGGCTGCCGTACATGCGACTGTCTCACCACGATTGTCTCTCAACTCCAGTAGATCGGGCGTAATCAAAGCAGGATCAATCTGGTCAAGATGACCTGCTCTCGCTGCCGAATGCGCAACCGCTAGTCCACGATGATCGCGCAGCCGCAACAGATCGGGAGTAATCAAAGCGGGATCAATCTGGTCAAGATGACTCGCCCTTGCGGCCGCATGCGCAACTGTCCAGCCATTCTGCTCCCGATTATCATGCAGCCGCAACAGATCGGCGGTAATCAACGCGGGATCAATCTGGTCAAGATGACCTGCCCTCGCCGCCGCATGCGCAACTGTCCAGCCACTATCATCGCACAGCCGCACTAGATCGGGAGTAATCAACGCGGGATCAATCTGGTCAAGATGACCGGTGCTTGCCAGCCAATGCGCAAGTGTCCTGCCCTCATCATCCCGTTGCCGCAGCATAACTGAGGTGAGTTTCGCGGCCATCGACTTATCGAGCTTACCGTCGCGAACAGCTTTAATCACTGCAAGACCATCGTTTGTTTCATTCATATTGCGGTATATTTCGTCGTTAATTGCGTGAACTTAAATTACTATCCACCTTATTTCGTCACTGCGCAAGCACAATGACAACCACATGGGCACTATTTAGAGGTGTTGTCCAATGGTTCTTATGTGCGTACGTTCGAATATATTACACATACGGTTCCAGCGCCTATCAAGACGCCCCCTGCTATCCCCAATGGTGTCAATTTGAATTCGCCAAACAGCAGCATCGTAAACAATATTACCCAGAGGGGATAGGATATTTCGATCAATGAAGAACTGCTGGCGTTGTTTCCAAAGGCTATTGAATATAATATGGCAATGTTCGCAATCGTAGTCGCTGATTCACTCACGACAAACAGCCATCCAGCCTGGCGGGTGAACAGAGGGCGAATGTCAAGAGGTTCACCGAGTACCCTAAAGAAGATGAAGGTCGATATCATCAACAATACCGAAGTATAGAAACAGACTGTCGATGGCGGAACGACACGCAACAGTTTCTCTTCCACAGAATAGTGCAGCCCCCAAAGCACAGCCGCAGATACTGCTAAGAACAACCACATCTAATTCAATTTAATACTATCGATCGCCGCGACTTGTCTCGGAACGTGGTGCTCAAATGGACGACGTGTTATGACCACTCCAACATGTTGGAGCTTGCCGTCATCTTTGTCAATCACGTGCCAGCGGTCTGGCAACTCAGCAAACGACAGCGATGTCATACGGTCTCTTTCCGATGGGTCTTGGAAAAATAGAGTGTCACGGTCGAAGCCACACGCAACTACAAAATGGCCCGCGTCAAAAATATCTCGATAGTCTATGCGCTGGTTTGAGGGGCCAGTGAAGGTACTGATATAAGCATCGTATTGGTTGAGATAATCATAATCTTCAGGCAGTTCTTCGAGCGGGAATCCCCAATACGCTTGCAAAGGAAGCATTACTGGTGTTCCTTCGCTGATACATTCACGAAGGTCGTCGGTATTCATGTTCCGAATGTTAACATCAAGTTGTAGCGCCGCAGATACCCTGCATATACTCCGTAATGTCGTGCCACGTGACCTGTCGGTCGTAAGCATCTTGCGAAGAGGCGCTTCTTCGATAGAAATGCCGTAATACATGAGGAGCGACCTGTAAGCGGCGGCTCCACAACTCCAAAGTCTTTCCTGTATGTAGCGAGGTACCTCCAGTAGTCGCGGCATACCTATGAGTTCGGATAATAAACATATACATTCAATATTTCTTTGCCGCTTTACAGATGTTTAACAAATGTATTTCAGGCTTGTAGCATGTTTGTGGCTAACCGGCGTACCGAATCAATGGTGTCGTCAGAAGGTTTCACATGCCCGCAAAAAGAAAAGGCTCGCCCCGTTTGGAGCGAGCCGGAAATTCTCCGCACCCCGCATTTGCCCTCACTTGGGTTGTTGCGGTTGTTTGGCTTTGGCGGTTTCCACTTTGGCCGGCGACACAATCTTGGTCTCCGGCTTTGATTCTGGCTGCGGTTTTACAGACGTGCCAGCTTCTTTTGAATGGTCACACCCGTTGAACATATCTAACTCACCTCCCTTCCCCGCGATCCTACTGGCTGAGCAATCGGTGTGTTCGCTGGTAATACTTTGCAAGCGCGTCGCGCGACGCCGCAAAGAGCACGACGGATAAAATCGCCATTCCCAAGTCTGTGCCAATTCCAAGAAGTGGCGAGGTTTGCAAACTGCGGTTCAGGCAATATGCCCACAAACCGGCGACGAGCGTATTGCCGCAAAATTCGTAATAGCGAAAGTGGTTTTGCACCAGGTAGTCGAAGCCTTGAACCCGCCCATCCAATGCCTTGAAATCTGCCGGGGGCGCTTTCAGTCCAGACCAATGATGAATCTGATCCACAAACAACCAACGGAAACAACTCACGACCAGACCCACGGCCGTTGCTGCCAGTATCGCGTAAATCGGCGGCCCAAGTCCCGTGTCGCCGTGAACCGGCGTAAGCCATTGACCAATCATCGGCACAAGCGGCATCAATCCCGCCAACCCGATGAAGCCAGGAATGACGTATGCCACAATCAGGCCGAACGAAAAAGATTCCATTCTTGTAAGGCACGAGACTTTCTCCGATCCGCCGGAAACGCCCTTGCAAGTTCCATGCTGTTGAGCGCCACGCCGCCGTCAACATCATTTTCCACAGGGCAATGCCCGCCAATCGCTAGGCACACACCAGCCGGCAATAAGTGTACTATAGTACACTGACAACAGCCTGTCAAGAGCTATGCTTTCCATCGGTGTTATCAAAACAACTACGCAAAGCTCGACTTGCGGTGGGCCTTACCCAAGAGCAACTTGCGGCCAAGGCGTCTGTTTCCCGTGAATACGTCAACTACTTGGAACAAGGCAAACGTCAGCCCACCGTTGCCGTGTTCATCCGTCTTTGCAACGCACTGGATGTTTATCCGCCTGAATTGCTTAAACGAATCGTCGGGCCACCACGTTAATCGCCCCGCGCCACTCCCCAGCCGTTTCGGCTTGGCGCGATTGCATCATTCTGACATTCTTGAAGTGTGAATCCCCTACCCCAGCCGTTGCCTTCGCACCTTGACAAAGGTAAGGACTGGACGCCTACGCCCATCGACTGGACCGTCGGCTTTCCGCGCGCCCCGCAGCATTTGTCCAACCAACTTCGCGGCAAGCGGTTTAATGCCGATCAACCCCAACTGGAATTGTTTGACAACACCTACCGCAACCTGCCCGCCGACATCCGCAAGGACGTGGACAAGCACAGCATCGCGGTCGTGGGCTTTGATCTTTCCATTCCCCAGCAGCGGGCTTACGAAGCCGGCCTTTTCCTTTTGACCGCCACCGGTGCCAAAGCCCAACGAATCGTCTTTACCCCCGACGACTGGCTCCGCGCCTATGGCGTGCAGAAACGGGAACGCAACACCCGCAACAAGTCGGAAATGAGCAGCTACGAACGCGACGAAGCCTTTGCCGCACTGGTTTCCCTGGGGATGCTTCCTTGGCTCATCCAGTACCACAGCTTCGCCAACGGCAAATGGCACGAAGTCACCCGCGTCGCGCCCCTGTGGCTCTGCGCCACCCAGAAGGACAGCCAGCGTCCCCTACCCCGCTCCGCCCGTGCCCTTACCGCCGAGGATATTGCCCCGCTCATCCAAAATTTCAAGAATGCCAACTTCATTGAACTGGAATACAACCCGATCTGGTATGACCAGCACGACAGTTTTTACTTCTACAAGCCGGCCATGCTGTACCAGCGCATCAGTCTGGCCATTTCCGGCAACGCCCGCCGGCACAACAAGCACACCCACCCCTTCTTGGATTGGATTTTCTCCGAAGTCGGACGCATCCGCGTGGAGGAACGCCGCCGGCAGGAACAAGACGGCACCAATTATGTGCCACGGGCAGACTGGACTTTTTCCGAAGAACTCGTTGCCCTGGCCTTGCAACTGCGAATGACCTCACAGGTTTCCAAACGCAATTGGAATCGCATCAAGATCGCCATTACCGATAGTGCCATCCTTGCCCAGCAAGCCCAGATCATCAGCGCCTATGAATGGCGCGACGACCGGCTTTATATCACTTTCAACCAAAAGACCTTTGCCGACCTCGATCAGTACCAGGAGGCCGTGGCAGCCCGCCGCGATGCCCGCCAACAGCGTCAGAACCGCCGCAAACCCACCGGCCCGAGTGTGGACGGCATTGGCTGGCCTTTCCCCAAGCCCATCGCCGACTATTCGTTCACTCAGCTTAAGGAAATGAAACTTGGGCAGCTTGCCGAACTAGCCAAGCTGCGCCAGAGACTCCGCGAGGGTGCCAGCCAAGCCACTGACTACAAGCCGCGCCCGCCCACGCCGGAGGAAGACAAAACGCTGCATTTTCACGATGCCGTGGTCAAGATGATCGACAACGCGCTGGTGCCCAAGCCGCAGCCTTGATTTTCCTAGCCTTTCGCTTTTCTTTTCCGCGTCCGCAGTTGCGGTGGCAAATCCGCAGTTCGCATGGCAACATCCGCAGGTGGTGCGGCAAAGTCCGCAGTTGCGGTGGCGATATCCGCAGAACCGGTGGCGATATCCGCAGGTGCGGTGGCACGGTAATCTTGCAAGCTGGCTTTCATCAACCACTTCCGCAGGTGGCTTTCCCATATTAAAAGAATGAGAGAATAACAAAAAAGATAAGTTGCGGGGGCTCATTGCCGCCCCCGAACCCCCGCTAGGATATTTCGCTGTGAACCAGTCAGGCAGGGAAAACCGGCATTCTTTAATCTCGACATCAACACCGCTTTGCGCCAGCATCAATAGCAATGAATCTTCCCGATCCTGCCTCAACAAACCAACCTACCCTGCCCGTCCAGCTACCCCAACGCATCGAGCGTTTTGTCTATGCTGGATTCCGCAACGTGCCCGCTGTCTGTGGGCTGGAAACACTCTTAGGTTCACAAAATCGCGTCGTCGTCATCGCCACGGAGCTTAAGGAAAATCGTGGAACCAGCATCACCAATTGCGTCGAATCTCTGGCGACCCAGGTTTGCCGGCGTTTTGGCTTTCCAACCACCCACACCGTCTGGATTGAACACTACGGCTACGGCGCACCCGGCCAGCAGCGAACCTTTGATCGCGTAACCTTCGGCAAAACCATTGAATTTCCCCTTCACGTATCCACCGCCGAAGCTTTGGGCGGCCACCGTGTAGACACCGACGACACCATCAGAACATTCTTTTATCAACCACACTGGCGTGCCATGACCGACGCCGATTGGCACGAACTCGGTTTGCCGGCCCGCCCGCCCGTTTCCTACTGACTCCCTGATCTTTTCCGCCTTATCAAAATTTCGGCTTGCCATCGTTTAGCCGCCCCCTACGCTTGGTGCTGCACAAGGGAGGATAGGGCAATGCAGGGATGCAACCCGAGCGCCGCTTGTGCCCAGCGAGGCAAGAAACCGGAACCCGTGGTCCCACAAGGCCACGGGTTTTGCGTTCCAACAATCCCCTGCCCTACTCCATGATCCAAGCCATTTCACCATCGACTAATTGCTTTTGCATATAAGCCGCTCATATGTCAAACGAGTCCGCAGTTGTGGTGGCAACCACTCGCATGGCTCCTTTCCCGCAATGCCAAAAACGGTTTTTGTGCAAAAGCCGCTTTTATGTCTAATCAGTCCGCAGTTGCGGTGGCGCTACGGCCATACTTCCCTAAGTTCAACCAGCACGGCCATGCCATCATGCCAAATCCGCTGTTGAAGCCCACCGCCAAGGTAAGACGCTTTCGCCCATAAGCGGCTTTTACATCAGATAGGAACGCCGGTTTCCAAATGACGCCAACTCGCCTTACCCATGCCATCAGCCGTATTTGTGCAAAAGCCGCTTTTGAGTATTTCATTCATCAGCGGTCAAACGGCTTTTGCTTCCGATAGATGAACCAGACCGCAAGCGCAGACCCCTGACGCGGCAAATGCTTATAAGCCGCTTTTGTGTCAAATTAGTCCGCAGTTGCCGTGGCGCTACTCCCGCCGCTATCCCAAGTCGCTCCCAACGTCGGACGTAAAGGCTTGACTCGCCCATGAAAGGCTTTTAATCATTTTGAGCATAAGCCGCTTTTATGTCGAAAAAATTGCATTCGTGAACGGGAAGGGGGGGACCGGAAAAACCACGCTTTCCATGATCGTGGCCGGTGTTCTCAAGGATCGTGGCCAGGACGTGGGGATCGACGACCGCGACCCCCAGGGCAACGCCACCGCCGTCGCCGAATCCTTTGGCATTGCGCTCAATCCCGCCGCCGATTTTGTCATCATTGACACCAGCCCGGACATCGAGCGTGCCGCCACCGTCCAGGCCATCCGCGAAGCCGACCTACTCGTGATCGTCACCCGACCCGAGTTCTTTGATTTGGTTTCGACACTGGCCACATCCAAGATCATCCAGCGTGAACGCGACCCCGCCGCCAAGACCGTTGTTGTTTTCAACCAGGTCAGGGCCAACACCATCGTTGGCCGCGAGATGCTGGAGGCCAAAGACAAAATTCCGTTCCCGACGCTTAAATCCATGATCCACCAGCGCGCCAGCTACAGCAAAGCCAACCGTTATGGCTGGAAATGGCTCGCTGCGCCCGAAAGGGCGGAGGTGCTGGAATTGTGCATTGAACTGCTATCGCAATAACAGCGAATCCCCATAAGCGGCTTTTACATATTATGAGCAACAAGAACCAATCCCAGCGATCCCCGGAGCACGCCAATGCCACACTTGACGCCCTCTTACGCAAAGGCGTTCAGGCCGATCAGCGTGCCACCAAGTCACCGATCCCCACGATATCGGCACCGTCACAACCGTCGCCGCAAAAGATCAAAACGCCAATCGCGGCATCCACACTGGAACGGCTCACCGTGCGTTTCACCCAGGGCGAGGCCAGGCTTTTGGAGAAGGCAAGGGGAGTCGCCCGCAGCATGGGCTACAAGATCAGCGACACCGCCGTCTTCAGACTCGCCTTAAACGCTTTCCAGGCCGAACAAATGACCCAGCAAACCATCGAAGCAATCCTTATGGCGGATGGACGCCGCCGCCAGAACTGATAACAAACACCAATCAACGCGGTAATTTATTGCGGGTTTCTTTGCCTGCTTGGTTTAGTGCGATCAAATCCCCGCCGTAAGGCGGTTCGATTTTTGAAGCGAAGCGGTCGATACGGTCCCAAAAGGGCAGGGCAGAACGCGATTGACACCCGGCGCGCGTTTTCAAATTCTATGGCCATGCCCGAAAGCATCGGCACTTGCGACAACTGCGGATTGTGTTGCCAACAACTGCTGGTGGAAGCCGATGCGGTGGACGTGATGCGCGAGCCGCGGATTGATCTTGAGCGTCCCATCCAGAATCTCAGCGCGCAGCTTTCCGTTCTTGACGCGTGCTGGGTGCTGGCGGGTCCGGGAATGCCGTGTCCATTCCTCACCCGTGAAAAGCGTTGCGATATTTATTCCACGCGCCCACAGGCTTGCGTTGCCTTTGTCCCCGGCTCCCCGAAATGCCAGGAAATCCGCGCGGAACACGGGCTTGGCCCCGCCGTACTGCGCCCGTCGCCTCACCGCGTTCTTACAGACATCATGCAACAGGCGATCCAGGCAGAGGTGGAGATAGGCTAGGGGTATGAAATGCTCAGGGACACCGGCTTGATATTGGCCAGCGTATTGAGATTACTCAGATTGGTTTGAAGCGACGTTAGCGACGCCAACGCCGACGTTGTTGAAGCAGAGGTCGGCAGACCGCTTATTGCCGTGATATTTGCTTGGATGCTGGCAGCATAACCCGCCGGCAGAGCGGCGATGGTCTGTTTCGCAGCCGTTATATAAGGTTGCAGGTTAGTGCCAATGTCGGCGGAGTTGATAGAGTTGCCGTAAAGATTGATGCCCTGCTGCTGGATGGTATTCGCCATTGTGTAATTGCCGGCAGCCATCGCCGTCTTCCAGGCTGTAACGGCACTGTTATAATTTGACAGGTCGTTGTTGTAAGACCCCAATGGATGTTGGCAGCCATTGGCTGTCGGGCCACCTGTCGCCACATTTTCGAGGTCGCTAAGCGAAAATTGGCTGATCCCACCAATGGTAAAGTATCCGTTGGGGAACGTAAATTCGCCGCCGTCAGTTGCCGCAGCAATCGCAGCATTTGTGCTGCTCACATCAGCAGTCGCCTGAGCGACAATCGCAGCCACCGTATCCGCCTGCTGGGTGCCGGCAATCGCCTGTTGCGCCCCTGAGATCGCGGCGGCATCCGCCGGCGGAGTGTCGGAAGCCGAATCCGCGACAAACATTCCCGTGCTTGGATTGAAATAGATCAAGTTTCCATTGTAGCTTACGGCCGCCGTTGGTGAGGCCAGCGAAACTTGTTGCTGGATGACCGCTGGCAGCACCACCCGTATGTTCTGGGAAGGGCTGTTGTTGTCCGAAATACAGTCTGGATTACCATCGATGCCAATCCCCACGACATTATTTAGCGCGCCGCTTCCCTGATTGCCCAGCACATACAAAAGATCGGACGTTGTTGCGTTACTGCTAATGGTTCCACCGCCGGCTTGCCACGCGGCGAACGTGTGGGTCAGTTCACCGGCCATTTGTTGCGCCACGGTGTCTTGAGCACGCGACTGCACATTCAGAAACTTAGGGACGATGATCGCCGCAACCAGCGATAGTACCGCTAGCGCTACGAGTAGCTCCATAAGCGAGAATCCGGACAAAGCAGATGTTTTCATAAGATGCGGGAGGTTAAGAATGTTTAACGACCGGGTGTTTCACCGGAACGACGCGAAGGTGGAACGACAGTTGGCGATTCGCTTGCTCCAGGCGCTTGATCGTCAGGGTTTGTTGGATGTTATCAACCAACACGACGACGGATAGCACAAGAATGAGCGCTAGGCCAATCTTGATGCGGAGTTGTTCGGGCAGGTGAGTCATAAACGGAGTGTCGCACCAAATTGGACGTGTTTTCGTGTTTTTTACGTTTGCACATTCTATTTACCCGTTTTTTACAAAAGTCTCTATTTCTTGCATGTATTATCACGCCAGCCATTTTACCTGCCCGCGTGATAAGGCATCGAGAAAACACATTCTTAAAGTTTCACAGAAGGCAACAGGCCGTTGCCATTTGGACCAGTCCCATTAGGAGCAAGACTGTTGGAGTCAATGGAGAAACCATTATTGGGATCGAAATCAATCTGATAAAATAATCCGGCGCATTTGAAATAAATCGTCCAAGTAGGGTTAGACGCCACAAAACCGTCGGGAAGGCATGCCCCTCCATCAGCAAAGGAATATCCATGGTTAAATGCAACAAGTGGGTCAGTGGCTAAATTGCCAGGAGACCCTGAGTATATGGGTGTGTTTGTGCAAATTGTCCATGATCCGCCGACACCAGGACTGTCAACTATGCCGTCGTTGGTGACTATTCCGCTGGAATCAAGCGATTGTCGAGAACTGGGGTTGCTGGTGTCGAAAACAGGATTGGATACACCATGCTGAGCCAGGAACGGAA
>Ga0316217_10001838_pt1 | contig 26698 bp, 18 predicted proteins | sample 1anoAmetaG_FD_203633 | JGI IMG/M metagenome (GOLD analysis project Ga0316217, IMG submission 203633) | Freshwater microbial communities from Trout Bog Lake, Wisconsin, USA - 1anoA | ecosystem: Environmental > Aquatic > Freshwater > Lake > Hypolimnion/Profundal zone | place: USA: Wisconsin...
GGTGGCCGAGGACAAGAGCGACCCTTCGGTCAAGGGGGTCTTCGTGCTGAAGGTGGAACCGAACCTGAACGCGGGCGGCGAGCGGTCCCTGGTGAACATGGCGTCGCCGGGTGCGTTCCTCCCGTCCCTGCGCCCGTTCCTGTACCCCTTCGGCGGGCGGGGGGCGTTTGGCTCGAAGCCCAGGAGTTTCACCAACCCGCCCAACAAGATCGTGTTCTGCGATGATGCCGCCATGGGCCCCCTGGACCGCTGCTGGATCGTGTCCGGCAGGAACGGGCTCGAGGCCTACAAAGTGAACGGGGACCCGGTCCGGCTGCCCGGCTTTCCCTATTCAGCGCTCGACCGGCGCAGGTGCCTGGGGGTCGCCACCCTGCCGCCCGGGCGGGGGGAAGTCCCGCAAGGGGCGCCCCGGATCGTGTTCTGCGAAGCTTCAACGGAAGACCCGGACCACTCGAACCTTGCGATCTTCACCCTCCAGCCCGACGGCAACCGGCGCTTCCTGGCGGGGTCGCTGACCAGGAGTGACGCCATCCTCCGCCTGGATGGCAAGGAGTCGGCAGCCGTCTTCGAGGGTTTCACCGATCTGGCCCTGGACCGGAAGGGCAACGCCTATGTGCTGGAGCCGTACGGTCCCGCGGTCATCCGCAGGATCGATCCGGCCGGCAACGTCACCACCCTTTGCGGCGGCGGAATCCTTGGGGACGATGTGGACGGCGCCGGCAAGGGAGCCCGGTTCCGGCAACCCGTGGCCATGACCGTGGACCCGGACACAGGGGACCTGTACGTGGGGGAACGCCAAGCCATCCGCAAGGTCACCCCCGATGGCGTGGTGACCACCGTGCTCGGCGGAGGGAGTACCTCCGCCCTGGCCCTTGATGGCGATGGCAAGGTGGCACCCCTCGCGGCGTCGCCACCTTCCGCGAGGTGACCTTCCACCAGGTGCCATCGGGCGGATAGGGAATACAAGGGCTTCAAATTTTCCGGGGCCCGGGCATAGACCCGGGCCACGAGAGATTCCAGGGGGCACTTTGCCACTGCTCAGCCACCTGGAACCGAGTCCTCAGTCTTGCAAAAGCCAAATCCTGTCGCCCCCTGCCTGCAAAAGGTCGGTTGCGTATATGGCTTCGCCGTTGGGATTTCCCAAATGACCTTGGCCCTCGCGGCAGTTCACCCTTCCCCAAGCCCTATGGCGGCTCAGGCTTCTGGTTCACACAATCCAGGATCTCCTTGATGACCCTGGGCTGGGTGATCCATGCAATCCGCTGCATGCGTCCGTGGCAGTTAGGGCAGTCGAATACGTCCACTCCGTAAACGCGCAACAGCAACTTGGCCCAGGCGACCCAGCGGCGCCGCACCGTTTGTCCGGTTCGCTTCTCGTAAAGTAATGATTATAGGGAAGTTATAGTGTGGCCCCACAGGGATTCGAACCCTGGACCAAGCGGTTATGAGCCGCCGGCTCTGACCGCTGAGCTATAGGGCCATCGCCATTCTAGCACCGGCTCGGGCCTTCCGGGCGCCTGGCGAGCCCGGGGCCTCAGGCCTTCAGCCGGTAGCCCACGCCGGGCTCGGTGATCAGCAGCCGCGGCCGGGCTGGGTCGCTCTCCAGCTTCTTGCGCAGGCTGGCCATGTAGACCCGCAGGTAGGTGGGCTGGGCCGAGGCCACGCCGCCCCAGACTTCCTGCAGCAGCTGGCGGTGGGTGAGCACTTTGCCGGCGTGCCGCACCAGCGCGGCGAGCAGGCCGTACTCGTTGGGCGAGAGGTGCACCGGGGCGCCGTCCAGGGTCACTTCCCGGGAGGCGAAATCCAGGCGCAGGGGCCCGATGGCCACCACCGGCTCGACGGCTGAACCGGCCGATTCGGCGGAGTGCCGCAGCGCCACCCGGATCCGCGCCAGCAGTTCGCCGGAGCCGAACGGCTTGGTCAGGTAGTCGTCGGCGCCCACGTCCAGGGCCTGGATCTTGTCCTCCTCCTTGCCCCGGGCGCTCACCACGATGATCGGCACCCGGCTCCAGCCGCGGATTTCCCGGGCCAGTTCCAGCCCGTCCCCGTCGGGCAGGCCAAGGTCCAGCAGCACGACCTCCGGGTTCAGCCGGACCAGCAGGTCCCGCCCTTCCCCGCCGGTGGCGGCCTCCTCCACCCGGTAGCCGAACGCCTGCAGGGTGGCGCGCAGGTAGCGGCGCAGCGGCGCTTCATCTTCGATCACGAGCACGAGCGGGTGGTCCTGGGTCATGGCGTGCCTTCAGGCTGGGCCGTCCGGCGGCAGCTCCGGCGGAGCGCCTTCGATGGGCAGGTTGAGGGTGATGATCGCGCCGCCCTGGGGACGGCTGGCGGCCGTGATGGCGCCGCCGTGGGCCTGGACGATGCCGCGGCAGATGGCCAGGCCCAGGCCGGCGCCGGGCGCCGAGGCCGAGCGGCTGCCCCGGTGCAGCTTCTCGAACACGGCTTCCTCCTCGCCCGGGGCGAAGCCCGGGCCGTGGTCGGACACGGCCAGCCAGGCCCACCCCTCCCGCACCCCGCCTTCGATCTCGATGGGGGATCCGGCCGGGCTGAACTTCAGGGCGTTGTCCAGGAGGTTGAGCAGCACCTGCTCCAGCAGCACCGGGTCCAGCGGCACCCAGGCCTCGGCGATGCGCAGTTCCAGCGGCCGGTCGTCCAGTTGCTCCTCCAGCCGGCTCACGGCCGAGCCCACCACCTCCTCCAGGGGCACCCACTCCTTGCGCACCTGGACCTGGCCGGATTCCAGTTTGGTGAGCTCCAGCAGGTTGTTCACCAGCCGCTCCAGCCGGCAGGACTCCTGGTGGATGGTCAGCAGCAGCATCCGCTGGTCGCCGGGGGCGGCCTCGGGCCCGGGATCCAGCAGCGCGGTGGTGGCCCCGGTGATGGTGCCCAGCGGGGTGCGCAGATCGTGGGAAACGCAGCTCAGCAGGGTGCTGCGCAGCTGCTCGTGGTCGGCCCGGAGCCGGGCCTCGGCCCGCTCCTCAGCCAGCCGGGCCCGCTCCAGGGCCAGGGACAGCTGGGCCGCCAGGGCCAGGGGCAGCCCCTTGGCCGCGTCCCGGGCGCCGCCGAAATCGTGGAACAGCGCCAGCACCCCAACCGGGCCTTCGGCGCCCACCAGCGGCAGGAACAGGCCCCTGGCGCCGGGCAGGGTGCGGGTGCCCCGGCCCGCCGGGGCGGCGTGATCCAGGGCCCACTGGGCGGTGGCCAGCTCGTCCGGAGCCAGGGCCAGGTCCTGGAGGGTCCGCGGGCGCAGCTGCCCTTCGGGACCGGTGAGCAGGACCAGGACCGGCATCTTCAGGGCACTGGCCAGGTAGGCCTCCACCCGGCCCTGGATCGCCGCGGCGTCGCCGCCCTCGGCCAGCACCGCCCCCAGGCGGTAGAGCGCGCCGGTGTGGCGTTCCCGCTCCAGGGCCATGCGGGTCTGGGCCCGGATCCGCTCGGCCAGGTTCGCCACCACCCAGCCGACCCCGAGCATGACCCCGAAGGTGCCGACGTGCCGGATGTCCTGGACCACGAAAGTGAAGCGCGGCGGGATGAAGAAGTAGTCCAGGGCCGCCACGCTCAGCACCGAAGTGAGCAGCGCCGCCCACTGCCCGCAGCGGGTCGCCACCACGGTGATGCAGAGGATGTAGAGCATGGCCACGTCCGCCAGGTCCAGGCTGCGGACGATGACCAGGCCGCCGGCGGTGGCCAGGGCCACCGCCAGCAGGGCGGTGGCCAGCTGGCGCAGGTCCAGCCCCCCGGCCGCCGGCGGCAGCAGGGACGGGCGGATGATCACCGGGACCGGTTCAGCGGGCGGGTTCGGCACGCGTCTCACCTGAGGCAGGAAGGCGCCCAGGACGGGTCTGGACCGCTAATACTGGGCGATGAACTGGGCCGCGATCCAGCAGAAGGAAGGCAGCCAGGATAGCAGCACCAGGAGCCACCAGGCCCGGTCCTTCTTCTGGGTGGCGTGGCGGGACTTCAGGGCGGTCTGGGTGCCGGCGATGCCGACCAGGCAGCCCAGGGGAAGGAACCAGGTCATGATCATTGCGCATTCGACTCCAGGGAAAGATTCAGGGCCAGCACGTTGACCCGGGGCTCTCCCCACAGGCCCAGGGTCCGGCCCCGGGTGGCGCGATGCACCAGGGCGCGGACCTCGGCCTCGGGCAGATGCCGGGCGGCGGCCACCCGGCGCACCTGGTACTCGGCCGCCGCCGGGGTGATGTGCGGATCCAGGCCGCTGCCCGAGGCGGTCACCAGGTCGGCCGGGACCGGGGCGGCATTGCCCGGGTCCAGGGCGCGCAGGGCCTGGATCCGCGCAGCGGCGGCCTTGGCCAGGTCCGGGTTGCTGGGGGCGAGGTTGGAGCCCCCGGAGTTGGCGGCGTTGGTGGGGTAGTCCCCGGTGGCTGAGAGCCGGCCCCAGAACAGCCGGGGATCCTCGGTGGATTGGCCGATCAGTTCGCTGCCCAGCACCCGGCCCTGGCTGATGATGAGGCTGCCCCCGGCCTGGCGCGGGAACGCCGCCCGGCCGATGCCGGTGATGGCGAAGGGGTAGGCCAGCCCGGTGATCAGGGTCAGGGCGGCGAGGGTGACGAGGGCGGGACGGAGCTGGGGCATGGGGTTCCTCAAACCAGGCGCGAGGCCACAAGGAAGAGATCGATCAGCTTGATCCCGGCGAAGGGCACCAGGATGCCGCCCACGCCGTAGACCATCAGGTTGCGGCGCAGCACCGCGGCGGCGCCCAGCGGCCGGTAGGCCACCCCGCGAAGGGCCAGCGGGATCAGGCAGACGATCACCAGCGCATTGAAGATCACCGCCGACAGGATGGCGCTCTGCGGGCTGTGCAGGCCCATGACGTTGAGCAGGCCCAGCTGCGGGTAGGTCACCGCGAACGCCGCCGGGATGATGGCGAAGTACTTGGCCACGTCGTTGGCGATGCTGAAGGTGGTGAGAGATCCGCGGGTCATCAGCATCTGCTTGCCGATCCGGACGATCTCGATCAGCTTGGTGGGATTGGAATCCAGGTCCACCATGTTGCCGGCCTCCTTGGCGGCCTGGGTGCCGGTGTTCATGGCCACCGCCACGTCGGCCTGGGCCAGGGCCGGGGCGTCGTTGGTGCCGTCCCCGGTCATCGCCACCAGCCGGCCCCCGGCCTGGTAGTCGCGGATCAGCTTGAGCTTGTTCTCGGGGGTGGCCTGGGCCAGGAAGTCGTCCACCCCGGCCTCGGCGGCGATGGCCGCGGCGGTGAGCGGGTTGTCGCCGGTGATCATCACGGTCTTGATGCCCATCTCGCGCAGCTCGGCGAACCGTTCCTTGATGCCGCCCTTGACGATGTCCTTGAGGTTGATCACCCCAAGGGCCCGGACCCCGGAGCCGCCGCCCTCGGCCACCACCAGCGGCGTGCCCCCCTGGCGGGCGATGTCGTCCACCTCGCGCTTCAGGCTGTCCGGGAACCGGCCGCCGCGCTCCCCGACCCAGGCCTCGATGGCGCTCACCGCGCCCTTGCGGATCTCCCGGCCGTCCAGGGCGACCCCGCTCATGCGGGTGGTGGCGGAGAACGGGATGAACTGGGCGCCCAGGGCCTGGATCTCCCGCTCGCGCAGGCCGTACTGCTCCTTGGCCAGCACCACGATGCTGCGCCCCTCGGGGGTCTCGTCGGCCAGGCTGGAGAGCTGGGCGGCGTCGGCCAGATCGGCGATGTCCACCCCTTCGGCGGGGAGGAAGGCCACCGCCTGGCGGTTGCCCAGGGTGATGGTGCCGGTCTTGTCCAGCAGCAGCACGTCCACGTCGCCCGCGGCCTCCACCGCCCGGCCCGAGGTGGCGATGACATTGGCCTGGACCATGCGGTCCATGCCGGCGATGCCGATGGCCGAGAGCAGCCCGCCGATGGTGGTGGGGATCAGGCAGACCAGCAGCGCCACCAGCACGGTGAGGGTCACCGGGCTGCCCTGGCCGGCGGCCTTGACGCTGTAGACCGAATACGGGAGCAGGGTGGCGGTGGCCAGCAGGAAGATGATGGTGAGCGCCGCCAGCAGGATGTCCAGGGCGATCTCGTTGGGGGTCTTCTGCCGCTTCGCGCCCTCGACCATGGCGATCATCCGGTCCAGGAAGGTCTCCCCGGGGTTGGAGGCGATGCGCACCACCAGCCAGTCCGAGAGCACCATGGTGCCGCCGGTGACCGCCGAGCGGTCGCCGCCGGATTCCCGGATCACCGGGGCGGATTCGCCGGTGATGGCCGATTCGTTCACCGAGGCCACCCCTTCCACCACGTCGCCGTCCCCAGGGACGGTGTCGCCGGCCTCCACCAGCACCACATCGCCCACCCGCAGCCCGCCCGCGCCCACCGCCTCCCAGGGACCGCCGTGCCGGCCGCCCTTGAGCAGCTTGGCGTTGACGTCCCGCTTGGCCTTGCGCAGGCTGTCGGCCTGGGCCTTGCCCCGGCCCTCGGCCATGGCCTCGGCGAAGTTGGCGAACAGCAGGGTGAACCACAGCCAGAGCGCGATGGCCAGGATGAACCCGGCCGGCGCCTCGCCCTGGCCCAGCAGGGCCTGCACGTACAGGATGCTGGTGAGGGCGCTGCCGACCCAGACGGTGAACATGACAGGGTTCTTCATCTGGTGCAGCGGCTGGAGCTTGGCGAAGGAGGCCCAGACCGCGCGCTGGACGATGGCGCGTTCGAACAGGGGCCGGGGCTGCAGTTCGCCAAAGCTGGTGGAAGTGCGCATGGTCCAGGTCTCCTACAGCAGCGACAAGTGTTCGACGATCGGCCCCAGCGCCAGCGCCGGGATGAAGGTCAGCGCGCCGACGATCAGCACCACCGACACCAGCAGGGCCACGAACAGCGGGCCGTGGGTGGGCAGGGTGCCGGCCCCGGGGGGCGTCCGCTTCTTCTTCGCCAGGGAGCCGGCGATGGCCAGCACCGGGATGATGGTGCCGTAGCGGCCCAGCAGCATGGCGACGGCGGTGGCGGTGTTGTAGAAGCCGGTGTTGGCGTTGAGCCCGGCGAAGGCGCTGCCGTTGTTGTTGGCCGCGCTGCTGAAGGCGTAGAGCGCCTGGCTGAAGCCGTGGGCGCCGGGATTGGACAGGCTCGCGACCGCCGAGGGCAGGATCACCGCGATGGCGGTGCAGACCAGCACCGTCGCCGCCGGGATCAGGATCACCAGCGAGGCCATCTTGGTCTCGAAGGCCTCCACCTTCTTGCCCAGGTACTCCGGGGTCCGGCCCACCATCAGCCCGGCGATGAACACGGCGATGATGGCGAACACCAGCATGGTGTAGAGCCCCGAGCCCACCCCGCCGAACACCACCTCGCCCAGTTCGATCATCAGCATGGGCACCAGGCCGCCGATGGGGGTGAAGGAGTCGTGCATGGCGTTCACCGCACCGCAGGAGGTGCCGGTGGTGGCGGTGGCGAACAGCGTGGTGCCGGTGATGCCGAAGCGCACCTCCTTGCCCTCCAGGTTGCCGCCGGGCTGCTCCAGCCCCGGCTGGACCGACACCGCCTGCGCCACCGGCAGCCGGCGGAACGCGGCGTTGCCGTGCTGCTCGGCCCCGTGCAGCACACCCAGCGCCAGCACGAACAGGACGGTCATGGCCGCCAGGATGGCCCAGCCTTGGCGCCGGTCGCGCACCATCCGGCCGAACGAGTGGCAGAGCCCGGCGGGGATCAGCAGGATCATGAGGACTTCAAGGAAATTGCTGAAACCGGTGGGGTTCTCGAACGGATGGGCCGAGTTGGCGTTGAAGAACCCGCCGCCGTTGGTGCCCAGGAGCTTGATGGCCTCCTGGGAAGCCACCGGTCCCACGGCGATCACCTGGTCCAGGATGGCCTTGCCGTTGGCCCCGGCGATGGGCGAGAGCAGCCGGGCCACCGGGTTGGGCCCCAGGGTCTGCACCACGCCCTGGCTCATGAGCGCCACCGCGAACAGCACCGACAGCGGCAGCAGGATGTACAGGGTGATCCGGGTGAGGTCCACCCAGAAGCTGCCCAGGCTGGTGGCCTTGCGCCGGCGGATGCCCCGCGCCAGGGCGGCCAGCACCGCCATGCCCTTGGCCGCGGAGGTGAAGTTGAGCACCGCCAGTCCCAGCATCTGGGTCAGGTGGCTCATGGTGGTCTCGCCGCTGTAGGCCTGCCAGTTGGTGTTGGTGAGGAAGCTCACCGAAGTGTTCAGGGCGACGCCCCAGGGCACCGGCCCCAGGCCCTGGGGGTTGAACGGCAGCCACTGCTGGGTGCGCTGCAGCAGGAGCAGGAAGCCCATGCTCAGCAGGCTGAACAGGATCAGCGCCCAGGTGTAGCCCTTCCAGTCCATGCGGTCGTCGACGGCGATCCCGGCCAGCCGGTAGATGCCGCGCTCCACTGGTTTCGCCAGCGGATCCAGCAAGGTCGCCTCCAGCTGGAACACCCGGCCCATGTACTCGCCCAGGGGCTTGGCCAGCAGCATGAGGAGGCCCAGGAAGACGATGAACTGCAGCAGGGAGTTGGGGGTCATTGGAAGCGCTCCGGCATGAGCAGGGCGATGCTCAGGTAGAGCAGCAACCCCAGGGCCAGCACCGCCGCCAGGATCTGGATGCCTGTCATTCCGTCCTCCTCGCCGTTGGCTGTATCAACATTTCCAAAGCCTAGAAGGACTTGCGTTAAGGCAGCGTTAAGGTCCGGCGGGCGGGCGTTAAGATTCCGTATGGGCCCGGCCTCAGTCCTGGACGGTGATCTGGGCCAGGATCCAGCACAGCATCGGCAGCCAGGCCAGGACCAGCAGCAGCCACCAGGCCGGGTCCCGGCGGGGGCCCGGGTGGGCCCCGCGGTTCCGCCAGGCCGTGCGGGTGCCGAGCGCCGCGATGAGCACCCCCAGCGGGAGGAACCACCCCATGATCATCGCGGCCTCCCGGCCATCCGGCGCTCCTCTCGGCGACTGCAGTTCAGGAATTCAAGCCAAGCCTGTCCGTCAGTTATAAATGTATTATAAATGATTCAATCTGCCATGGCGTATCTGCCCACGGCCTTCCCTGGGCCCCGGGGACGGCCTAGACTGACTAGGAAGCCGGGCCCTGCTTCCCAGGGCCGGAGTATTTTTTGCGAGCGTGCATGTTCAAAGTCGTATTCAAGGGCAAGCAGATCGGCGAGATCACCCTGGAGCGGGAAGCCTCGATCCTGGCGGCGGCGGCCCGGGGCGAACTGGCCCTCAACCACCGCTGCGGCGGCCACGCCCGGTGCGGCACCTGCCTGGTCACCGTGGAGGAGGGCCAGGAACACCTGACCCCGGTGGGCAACGCCGAAGCGGGCGTGCTGAAGGTGCTCAAGGCCGGGCCCGGGCAGCGGCTGGGCTGCCAGGCCTGGGCCCAGGGCGACGTCACCTGCCGGATCGACTGATCACGCGGGCTTGCCATAGCGGCGCACCAGTTCCAGGTTCACCTCCAGCACATTGACGAAGGCCTCCCCGAACAGGCCGTTGAACGGGGCCCCTGCGTTCCGCCTGAGGATCTGCTCGATCTCCTGGCGGAGGGCCGCCGGGTCGCGCTTCAGGTCGGCGGCCCACTTGGCGGACACCCGGTCCAGCTGGAATTCGGCGTTCAGCAGGGAGATGTGCGGATCCAGGCCCGAGGCCGAAGTGGTGACCAGATCGCCCGGGACCTCCGCCAGCCGGGCGCCGGCATGATCCTGCCGCCACAGGTCGAAGAAGATCGACTGGATGTCCGCCCCCCCCTGCACCGGCTGGATCCGGGTGAGCGGCTTGCCGTCCGGACCGTTGGCGGTGACCGCCGAGGGGAACCAGCCGGGATGGGCAGACGAGAAATCCTTGAAGAACACCACCGCCAGATCCGCCGCCTTGGGCTGCGGGGTGCCGGGGTTGTCCTTGACGAACTGGGCCACCAGGGCGGGGTGCTGCTTGGCCCATTCGTCCACATAGGCCGCGTTCTTCGGGTCGGCGCCCACCCAGGCCTGGGCCAGCCCGTTGTGCAGATCGGCCCACTGGCCGACCAGGTGCGGCGCCCCCTGGAACCGGTCCTGCTGGAACCACTGCTCCACGTCCGGAGCCACCGGCTGGCCGGTGTCGTACTTCGCCAGCGGCCCCAGGGCCCGGGCCACCCGGTCGCGCAGGGCGTAGTTGGAGGCCGCCAGGGCCGAGGAGGACGAGGCCGAGCCGTCGTAGGAAGCCGCCGAGGGCCGGGGCTGGAAATATTCATCCCGGGTGAACGGCTGGGCGATGATCCGGGAACCGACCACCGCGCCGTCAGGGCCCTTCAGCAGGCTGCCGTTGGCCTGGAAGGGAAACACGGTCTGGCCCACCGCCCACAGGGCCAGCGGGTAGAGGACGCAGCACAGCAGCACCGACACGGCCGCCAGCAGGATACTCTTCGCGAAGATTCGCCACATGGAGGTTCCTCCCTCAGACGGTGAGCCGGGCGCCCACCAGGACCAGGTCGATGAGCTTGATGCCGATGAACGGGATGACCACGCCGCCCAGGCCCCAGATCAGCAGGTTGCGCCGCAGCAGGGCGTCGGCGCCCAGCGGCAGGTACTTGACGCCCTTGAGGGCGATGGGGATCAGCGCCGGGATGATGAGCGCGTTGAAGATCACCGCCGACAGGATGGCCGAGGTGGGCGAGTGCAGGCGCATGACATTGATGGGTGCCAGCCAGGGCAGCGCCCCGGCGAACAGGGCCGGGATGATGGCGAAATACTTGGCCACATCGTTGGCGATGGAGAAGGTCATCAACGCCCCGCGGGTCATGAGGAGCTGCTTGCCGATCTCGATGGTCTCGATCAGCTTGGTCGGGTCGCTGTCCAGGTCCACCAGGTTGGCGGCTTCCTTCGCGGCCTGGGTGCCGGCGTTCATGGCCAGCGCCACGTCGGCCTGGGCCAGGGCCGGGGCGTCGTTGGTGCCGTCGCCGGTCATCGCCACCAGGTGGCCCGCGGCCTGCTGCTGCTTGATGTAGGCCAGCTTGGTCTCCGGGGTGGCCTGGGCGACGAAGTCGTCCACCCCGGCCCGGGCGGCGATGGTCATGGCGGTGAGCGGGTTGTCGCCGGTGATCATCACCGTGCGCAGCCCCATCCGGCGCAGCCGGTCGAACCGGGCCTGCATGTTCGGCTTGAGGATGTCCTCCAGCACCACCACCCCCACCGCCTGGGAACCCACCGCCACCACCAGCGGGGTGGCGCCCTTGGCGGCCTCGGCGTCCACCACCCGGCCCAGGTCCTCGGGCACCGCGCCGTGCCGGGCGTTGATGAACTGCACCACCGCGTCCGCCGCGCCCTTGCGCAGGACCCGGCCGTCGGGCAGGTCGATCCCGCTCATGCGGGTCTGGGCGGTGAACGGCACCGGCACCGCGCCCTGGGGCAGGCGGACCCGGGTCTCCGCCTCAGTCTCGTACAGGCTGACGATGCTCTTGCCTTCGGGCGTCTCGTCGGCGGCCGAGGCCAGGGCGGCCAGCCGGCCCACTTCGTCGGCGGCATAGTCGCCCAGGGGCAGGAACTTCGTGGCGTGGCGGTTGCCCACGGTGATGGTGCCGGTCTTGTCCAGCAGGATCACGTCGATGTCGCCGCAAAGCTCCACCGCCTTGCCGCTCTTGGCGATGATGTTGGCCTGCATGGCCCGGTCCATGCCGGCGATGCCGATGGCTGCCAGCAGCGCGCCGATGGTGGTGGGGATCAGGCAGACCACCAGGGCGATCAGGGTCGGCACGTCGGTGCCCAGGCTCTTCAGCGGACCGGACAGGCCCAGGTAGCCGCCCATGTACTGCTCGGCGTTCCAGGCCATGGGCCAGAGCGGCACCACCACCACCAGGAACACCAGCGTCAGGGCCGAGAGCATCAGGGTCAGGGCGATCTCGTTGGGGGTGCGCTGGCGGATGGCGCCCTCCACCAGGGCGATCATCCGGTCCAGGAACGAGTCGCCCTGGCCGCAGGTGATGCGCACCACGATCCGGTCGGACAGCACCTCAGTGCCGCCGGTGACCCCGGAGCGGTCGCCGCCCGCGGCCCGGATCACCGGGGCCGATTCGCCGGTGATGGCCGCCTCGTTCACCGAGGCGACCCCCTCGATGATCTCGCCGTCGCCGGGGATCATCTGGCCGGCCTCCACCGCCACCACGTCGCCCTGCCTCAGGTCCGCGGACGACACCCGGACGAAGCTGCCCTGCGGATTGCGCCGCCAGGCCACCGTCTCCTGGCGGGAGCGGCGCAGGGCGTCGGCCCGGGCCTTGCCCCGGGCCTCGGCCAGGGCGGTGGCGAAGTTGGCGAACAGCACGGTCAGGAACAGCCAGGCGTCCAGGGCGATGAAGTAGGTCAGCGGCACCAGGCTGGAAGTCCCGCCCAGGGCGGTCTGGGCGATGTAGCCCAGGGTGAGGATGGCGCCCACCTCCACCACGAACATCACCGGGTTGTTCCACTGGCGGTCCGGCCGGAGCATGGCGAAGGCCTGCTTCAGGGCCGGCAGCGCCGTCTCCCGGTCCAGCAGCGCCCTGCCCCGCGGCCGCTTGTTCCGGGGCGGCCGGCCGGGACGGGCCGCCGGGACCGGCTGGGTCATTTCACGATCCAAAGTGTGTGACATGTCTGGCTCCTCAGGATTCCGGATGGACGTGGTTCAGCCGCCGAACGGGAACGGGCCCAGGTGCTCGGCCAGCGGCCCCAGCACCCCCACCGGCAGGAACAGCAGCGCGCCGACGATGAGCACCGTGCCCAGGATCAGCGCGCCGAAGGTGGCGGTGTCGTCCCGCAGCGTGCCCAGTCCGGCCGGGCTGGGCTGCTTGGCGCCCAGGTAGGCCGCCATGGCCAGCGGCGCCAGGATCGGCAGGAACCGGCCGAACAGCATCACCAGGCCGGTGGCGATATCCCAGGGCACCGCGTTGAGCACCGGGCTCAGGCTGTGGGCGAAGCCGTAGGTGACGCCCAGGCCGTCGAAGGCCGAGCCGTTGTTGGCCGAGGCCGAGGAGAACTGGTAGAGCATCTGGCTGAAGCCGTGGGCGCCGGGGTTGCTGACCGCCTTGAGGCCCCAGGAGGTCCCGGCGAACAGCCCGGTAGGCATGAGGATCAGCAGCGGGTGGACCAGGATGGCCAGCACCGCCAGCTTGACCTCCCGGGCGCCGATCTTGCGGCCCAGGTACTCCGGAGTGCGCCCCACCATCATCCCGGCGATGAAGATGCCGACGATGATGTAGAGCAGCATGTTGATCATGCCCACGCCCTTGCCGCCGAACACGCAGTTCAGCCACATGCCCGCCATGGGCGACAGGGCGGCGGCCGGGTTGAGGCTGTCGGACTCCGCGTTCACCGCGCCGCAGGTCACGTCGGTGGTGATGGCGGCGAAGGTGGCGCCGGCCGAGGTGCCGAAGCGCAGCTCCTTGCCTTCCAGGTTGCCCAGGTGCTGGTCCACCGGCAGCCCGGCCACCGCCGGCAGGATCAGGTCGCGCTTGCCGCCGGGAGCGCCGGAGTCAGGGATCCGGTAGGCCCGGGCCGCGGGGTGGGCGGTGAGGCCGGGGTTGGGCCGCAGGGTGTCGTAGCAGACCGACCAGGCCACGGTGCCGGCCATGAGCAGCAGCATCACCGAGAAGATCACCACGCCGTGGCGCAGCCGGCCCAGCATCCGCCCGTACATCAGCACCAGGGCGAACGGGAAGATCATCATGGCCAGGGTGTTGAAGAAGTTGGACAGGCCGGTGGGGTTCTCGAACGGGTGGGCCGAGTTCATGCCGAAGAAGCCGCCGCCGTTGGTGCCGAGCATCTTGATCGACTCCAGGGCCGCCACCGGGCCGACCACGAGGGTCTGGGCCTTGGGTGCGCCCTGGTCGGTGCTGCCCATGGCGCCGGGCTCCAGGGTCTGCACCTGGACCGAGCTGCGCAGGGTCATGGGGCTGCCCTGCTGCAGGAACAGCAGGCCGAAGGCCAGGGCGAACGGCACGAACAGGTAGGCCACCACCCGCCACATGTCCACGAAGTAGTTGCCCAGGGAGTCCTCGCCGCGGAAGGCGCGGATGATCGCCACCAGGGCGCAGAACCCCACGGAGGCCGACAGGAACATGTTGAAGATGCAGAAAAAGATCTGGCTGAAATTGGACAGGTGGACGTCGCCCGCGTAGTGCTGCAGGTTGGTGTTGGTGATGAACGAGATCACGCTGTTGAAGATGGTGCTGGGGAACAGCATCCCCTTGCCGTCCGGGTTCAGCGGCAGCCAGGGCTGCAGCGCCAGGACCAGGTAGCCGATGACGAAGAGGACGGCGTTGAACGCCAGCAGGGAGCCGGCGTACTGCTTCCAGTCCTGCGGTCCGCTGTCCAGCCGCCGCTCGATCCAGCCCAGGACCGGCAGCGGCTTGTAGCGGCCGTCCATGACCCAGGCGAAGTAGCGGCTCAGGGGAAAGGCCAGCAGGCTCGCCGTGCCGAGCAGGGCGAGCGGGAGCAGCCAGGTCTGTACGATCATGGGTTCAACTCCTTTCGACGGTTCCGGGCCTTGAGCTCAGAACCACTCCGGCCGGATCAGGGCCAGGAACAGGTAGACGAACAGGGAGGCCACGATGGCCACGGTGGCGTAGATCAACATGGGTCGACTCTCCATTCATATTTTTTCGCACGCTTTCAGGAACAGGAAACAGAGCCCCATGGCTCCGATACCCAGCAGAAACGCCCCCACGAGCCAACTTGATATCGCCATACGGTTCCCCTCCTGGCTGGCGACTGGCCAGCCTGACATTTGTTGCTCATGCGGCAAAAATAGGTCGCCAACCTAAAGACGGTGTCAAGGTTGCCCGCCCGTACGTTAAGAACCTGTAAACCCGGGCTGGTCGGTCCAGGGAAAAGGCGTGCCTGCGCACGCCTTTTCCCTGGACCGTGACGGCTTCAAAGGTTGGGGGGTGCTTCGCCCATGGGAGGGGGTGGGGCGGGTTGGGGGGTGCTTGAGTCGGGATGCTTAAACTGGACCCATGAAGGGTTAAGTTCTCTTGGGTTGATCTATTTTCATGGGCTGCTATGCTTGGTGGTGATACCCCTTGCGCCCTTCCCTAGCCGAAGCCGCGAACTGCCCAGTTCCATAGCGCCGCCTCCCACCGCCTGCCCCGGGGTATCCGGGCGGTCCTGCCGAGGGGACAGGTCATGTCCAGAAACAGCCTCACTGTCATCGACAACCGCACTGGGACCAGCTACGAGCTGCCCATCGAGCAGGGCACGGTGAAGGCCATGGACCTGCGCCGGATCAAGGTGGACGAGGGCGACTTCGGGCTGATGAGCTACGACCCGGGCCTGACCAACACCGCCGCCGCCAAGAGCGCCATCACCTACATCGACGGCGACCAGGGCATCCTGCGCTACCGGGGCTACCCCATCGAGCAGCTGGCGGCCCACAGCACCTACCTGGAGACTGCCTACCTGGTGATCTTCGGCGAGCTGCCGACCCCGGGCCAGCTGGCCAAGTGGGAGCGCTCGGTGGGCCGGCACACCATGCTGCACACCAACATCCAGCACCTGATCGAGACCTTCCGCTACAACGCCCATCCCATGAGCGTGTTCATCTCCGCCACCGCCTCGCTGTCCACCCTCTACCCGGACGCCCGCAACATCGCCGACCCGGCCAACCGGATCCTGCAGGTGGAGCGCATGGTGGCCAAGGCCGCCACCATCGCCGCCTTCACCTACCGGCACAACCAGGGCTGGCCCTGCAACTTCCCCGACGACGGGCTGACCTTCATCGGCAACTTCCTGAAGATGATGTTCCGCATGACCGAGGTGCACTACCAGCCCAACCCGGTGCTGGAGCGGGCGCTGAACATCCTGTTCATCCTGCACGCCGACCACGAGCAGAACTGCGGCACCAACGCCATGCGGGTGATCGGCTCGTCCCAGGCCGACCCCTACTCGGCCCTGGCCGGCGCCGCCGCCGCCCTATACGGCCCGCTGCACGGCGCGGCCAACGAGGCGGTGCTGCGCATGCTCGAGCAGATCGGCACCCCGGCCAACGTGCCGGCCTTCCTCAAGCGGGTGAAGAGCGGCGAAGGGGAGCGGCTCATGGGCTTCGGCCACCGGGTCTACAAGAACTACGACCCCCGCTGCCGGATCATCAAGCGCACCGCCGAGGAGGTGTTCCAGGTGACCGCCCGCAACCCGCTGCTGGACGTGGCGCTGGAACTGGAGCGGATCGCGCTTCAGGATGATTATTTCATTTCACGCAAGCTCTATCCCAATGTTGATTTCTATTCCGGGCTGATCTACCGGGCCATGAACCTGCCGGCATCGATGTTCACCGTCATGTTCGCCGTGCCCCGCACGGTCGGCTGGGTGGCCCACTGGCTGGAGCTGGTGGCCGATCCGGAGCAGAAGATCTCAAGACCCCGGCAGATCTACACCGGGGCCGAGCCCAGGGAGTGCCGGCCGGCGGGGCTGCGGGGCGGGACGAACTGAAGGTTCGAAGGACGGCACGGGGCCGCGGAACCCAGGCATCGCCCTATTTTCGCTTGATAAAAAATTTATTAAACCTATCGTTCTCCCCATTCCCGCCCCTCGGCGGGACGCGCGGCCTCCGCGCCGCGCCCAGCAGGGAGAACCGAGATGTCCGCGCAGGCGTGCCGATTCCGCTTCCAACCCATCAGGATCTTCCTGGCCCTGGCCGCCCTGCTGCTGGCCCTGCCGGTCTGGGGGGCGGTGCCGACCTACCCCGCCTACCCGGTCCAGATCAGCACCAAAGGGGTGGGCTTTCTGCCCAACTTCCACCCCTCCGGCCTCGCGGTCGCCGGGAAGCAGCTCGCGGTCTCGGACCTTGAAAACACCTGCGTCTATGTGATGGCGGATGTCTCCGGCCACGTGACCAGCACCATAAAGGATGTTGATTTCCAAGGGTTTACGGCTACCGTCACGCAACCCGAAGGGGTGGTGCTCGGGCCGTTGGGGCTGTCGGCCTTCCTGGACGCCGGCCCCAGCTATCTGGTGGCGCAGGATTCCTCCATCCCCACGCAGTATGACGACATCGTCCATCTGCCCGCGGGGCCGGGCGGCACCACGCTGACCTTGAATCTACCGACGGGCCTGGCCTATGGTCCGAACGGCACCTTCATCGTAGATACCGGCAACAACCGCGTCCTGCAGATCGACACCGGGTTCACGCTCACCACGGTGGTGGATTCCAGCCTGTCCGCCCCCACCTGGGTGGCGGCGGATAGCGACGGCACGGTGTACGTTTCTGACACCGGCAACGGCCGGGTCCTGAAGGAGACCTGGAACAGAAGCAGTTACGACCCGTCCCTGTTCGCCACCCTGGCCAATCCCCAGGGGCTGGCGGTGGATGCCGCGCACAACGTGTACATCGCCGACCCCGACAACATGCGGATCATCGTCCAGCGGTCCGGCCAGGCCACGCCCCTCTGCTACTACTCGGTGGCTCCCCTCACCCCGCTCGACCTGGCGCTGGACGGCCTGGGGCGTCTCTATTTCACCGCCACCGGCTTCGCCGACCCCAACCCCAACAACTCCCCCAACGATCTGTTCAGGATCAACGCATTCGGAGAGAACGTCACCGATTTCGGCCAGGTTCCGGTCGGTTCCCATGCCAAGCCCCTGGCCTACTTCGTGAACTACCCGCCGCCCGATCCCGGACAGCCTTCCGATCTGGCCATCGGTTTTCTGGCGCCGGGCGGCGGCACGTCGCCGGATTTCGCCCCAGCGCCGTCTGAACTGGTCGGCAACGCCTATGACCAGACCCAGGCCGTGGCGACGGTGTTCTCGCCCACCCTGCCTGGGCTCCGCACCGCCCGGATGGTGGTGAAGGACACCCTCGACCATCTGATCGCCAGCATCCCCCTGTCCGGCATCGGCACTGGGCCGCAGCTCGCCTTCCTGCCCGCGGCCGCCGCCCCGCTCAGCACCGGGCTCAGCTACGGGCCCGGGGTGGCGGTGGACGCCGCCAGCCGCACCTATGTCATCGACCAGGCCAACAACCAAGTGTTGAGGGTTCAGGCCGGAGGCGGCGGCACCCCCTCCCCGGTGGCCACCGGCCTGACCGATCCCGTGGGGGTGGCGGTGGATGGCCAGGACACGGTCTACATCGCCGAGGGAAGCCCCGGCCAGGTGCTGGTGGTGGCGCCCTCGGGCGGCGGCTATGCCCCCCCGGTCACGCCGTTCACGGCCCTGGCCACGCCCATCTCCGCCATCGCCGTCGACCCCCAGGGCAACGTCTACGTGGCCACCGCCCATAACGGAACCACCAGCGTCCTCCAGGGCTTCCCCGGCCTGGGGCAGTTCGCCCCGGTGGGAAGCTTCACCGGAGCCTGCACGGGCCTGGCGGTGGGCCAGGGCGGGAGGATCTACTGCGCGATTCCGGGCTCCGGCGGCACGGTCTACGCGCTGGACCCGGCCGGCGCCGCCACCAACCCCGATCTCCTGAACGGGAATCCGGCCGATGTGCAGGGCGTGGCCACGGACGCTTTCGGCAACGTCTACTTCAGCGACGGCACCACCGGCACGCTCAACCTGCTGGCGCTCAATCCCGGCCACCCCGCGAGCCGGGTGGTCCTGGCCGGCGGCCTGGAGGGCCCCCGGGGCCTGGCCGTGGACGGGGCGGGCAACCTGGTCCACGTGGAGCCCGCGGCCCACCAGGTCTACCGGCTGGAGCTCGCGGGTCCGCCGTCGCTGAACTTCCCCGAAACCCTCCCTGGCGCCCAGGCGACCGGGAGCTTCACGGTGATCAACCTCGGCAATGCCCCCCTGGACATCCAGGCCCCCGCCAGCGGAACCAACCCGGCCCTGTCCGGGGCCGGCTTCCAGCTGGCCGGCGGGGATTTCCCCATCGCCTTCGCCGGCGGCAGCGATGCCTCCCTGGCGCCCAATGGCGTCGGCACGCTGCTGGTGACCTTCGACACCCCCGCGGCGGCGGGGAGCTACCAGGGCTCGATCACGCTCAACGACAACAACCTGGGCACCCCGGGCACGCAGACCCTGAACCTGCAGGGCACCTCCCTGGGCTTCGTCGGGGTCGAACTGTCCAACCTGGACCAGGTCTTCACCGGCTCGCCGCTGCCGGTGACGGTCACCACCTTCCCGTCCGGCCTGCCGGTGACCGTCACCTACACGGTGAATGGCCAGGCCACCCCCGACGCCCCCAGCGCGGTGGGCAGCTACCCGGTGAGCGCCGTCATCAGCGACGGCGTCCACTCGGGGGCGGACTACGGCACCCTGGTGATCAGCCCGGCCTGGGCGCCGCCGGTGGCGCTGCAGGGGGTCTTCGCCCAGGGTTCGGTGATTCCGCCGGGACTGATCCCGCCCGGGATGGAGCCCAGGGGCATCGCCGTCAACTACAATGGTGCGAACCTCGGCTCGCAGTATCTGTACATCACCGATGCCGGCAACAACGCCCTGTACCGATTCAACCTGGACCCCCAGGTCATTTTGCCGCTGTCGACCCTGGCCACCGGGCTCAACCAGCCCGAAGGGGTGACCGACGGCATCGGCACCGGCCAGGTGTTCGCCGATTCGGGCAACAACCAGCTGAAGGAGTACGTCGGAAGCCAGCCCGCGGCCCCGTTTGCCACGCCCCCCCTGTACCATCCCTCCGGGGTCGCCTGCCAGTACCCCGGCACGGCCAATGCCACACTGGTGGTGGCCGACACCTACGACCAGCGGGTGCTGCTGGTGGATCCCAACAACCCGGATACCATCACCCCCCTCGGCCCCGGCTGGGCCCAGCCCACCGGGGTGGCGGTGGACCCCGCCAACAACATCTACGTCGCCGACGCCGGCCTCGGTTCCCGGGACGGCCAGGTGGTGATGTTCCCCGCGGCCGATCTCTATCACACCAACCCGATCACGGTCGCCGGAGGCCTGGCCTCGCCCGCCGGAGTGGCGGCGGACGCATCAGGCACCGTCTACATCCCCGACGCCGCCGGTCACGCGATCCAGCTGGCGGTCCCCGCCCCGGGCGGCTACCTGACCCAGTCCCCCTACTTCGTGCCTCCGCCGGGCGGCTACCTGCCCCTGCCCCCCTACTCGGTGGGCTCGTTCAGCCCCCACGGCCTGGCCCTGGACGGGTCGGGGACCCTCTATTTCACCGACCAGAACTTTGAGTTCGTGATGAAGGTCCCGACCGCCCGGGTGACCCTGGACCCCGCCAGCCTGAGCCAGGCCTGCACCGGCGCGGAGCTGGCGGTCACGGCCAGCACCACCCCGGCCGGACTGCCGGTGGCCATCACCTACTATATCGGCGGCATTCCCCGCTCGACCCCGCCCAGCGCCGCGGGCAGCTACACCGTGACCGCCATGGTCAATGACGGGGCCCACATGGGCGCCGTGGCCGGCACCCTGGTGATCTACCCGGTGGCGGCGCCGCCGGTGCAGGTCACCGCGCCGCCGGCGCCGGTGACCCCGGCGTTGGGCTTCCCCAGCGGCTTCGTGCCCGGCGGCATCGCCGTGGACTACGCCGGCGCCCAGCCGGCCGGCACTTCCCTGTTCATCACGGACAACGTCAACGGCGCCCTGTACCGGCTGCAACTGGACACCCTGGCCCTGACCGTCCCGGCCACCGGGCTCCACCTGCCCGAAGGCGTCACTGACAGCAACGGCCTGGTGTTCGCCGACACGGGCGCCGGCCAGGTGGACTCGTTCGTCCAGGGCCACCCGCTGGCCAGCCTGTTCGCGGTGGCCCAGCCCGCCGGGGTGGCCTACCAGTATCCCGGCACCGCCCACGCGGCGCTGTTGGTCAGCGCCTCCGGCGGGGTGGCGCTGGTGGGCGGCGCCCATCCGGGCCCCCTGGGCAGCAGCTGGACCAGTCCGGCCGGGGTGGCGGTGGACGGCGCCAACAATGTCTACGTCGCCGACGCCGGCACCGGCCACCTGGACGGCCGGGTGCTGATGTTCCGGGCCTCCGACATCTCGGCCGCCAACCTCTCCAGCCCGGTCCCGGTGGCCACCGGCCTCGACTCGCCCTACGGGGTGGCGGCGGATGCCGTGGGCAACGTCTACGTGGCCGATGGCACCGGCCGGCAGATCCTGGTGGAAACGCCCGTGGCGGGCGGCGGCTACGCGCAGAGCGCGCTGCCGGTGGCGCCGTACCAGCCCCGTGACCTGGCCCTGGACGGCAGGGGCAGCCTCTACTTCACCGATCCCGACCAGGGCATGATCCTCAAACTCAAGCTGGCGGCGAACCAGGCCGCGGGCTTCGGGGCGGTGCAGGTGGGCCAGAGCGCGGTCATGACCCTTGCGGTGAGCCTGGACCCGGGCATCACCCTGTCCAGCACCGCCGCTACCCGGCCCCAGAACAATGCGGAATTCACCATCGTGGGCGGCGCCGTGCCGGCCCACGGCCCGCTGGACCTGCAGGTGCAGTTCAGCCCGGCGGCGCCCGGATTCCGCACCGGCGCCCTGGTGCTCAAGGACAGCGCCGGCCACCCGGCCGCCACGATCTACCTCAGCGGCACCGGCCTGGCGCCCCAGGCGGCCTTCCGGCCCGGCAACCCGTCCCAGGTGACGACCACCACCGCCATCTCGAACCTGGCCACCGCCGTGGCGGTGGACTGGGATGACAACACCTACCTGGTGGACCAGGGCACGGGCCACAACGACGGCCAGGTGCTCAAGGTGCCCAGGGCCGGCGGCAGCGCCACCGTGGTGGCCGGCGGCCTGGCCAACCCGGTGGCGGTGGCCGTGGACCCGGCGGAGAACGTCTACATCGCTGACGCCGGCAGCGGCCAGGTGCTGATGGAGGCCCCGGGATCCGGCTCCACCTACTCCCAGACCCTCCAGAGCCCTCTGGCCCAGGGGCTCAGCCATCTCACGGCGGTGGCCGCGGACGCCGAAGGCAACGTCTATTACGCCGACCAGAAGAGCGGGATCCCGGAACTGGTGAAACTGCCCCTGGCCGCCGGCTACGTTCCCAGCACCGTGGACACCTTCATCGACTGCGCCCAGATGGCGGTGGATGCGGGCGGCGCCATCTTCGTGGCGGATCCGGTCAACCAGGCCCTGTACCGGGAGACCCCGGGCCCCGGCGCCAGCTTCGTCCGGCAGACCCTCGACATCCTGCCCAACGGACCGCCCCAGGGGGTGGCCCTGGATGGCCGCGGCCAGGTCTACGTGAGCGACGGCTTCTTCGGCGATATCTACGTGGAGACTTTCGGCCCCGACGGCACCCTCACCGGCCGGAACCCGCTGCCGGCCCTGGGCGCCATCATGCCCGGCGTCCAGCCCCAGCCCTATGGTCTGGCCACCGACCGGATGGGCAACCTGGCCTTCGCCGGTTTCTTCGGCAGCTCTACCAGCGTCTACAAGCTGGATTTCGGCACCACGCCCCCGCTCTTCCCCACCGTGGGGTCCCTCCAGGCTGAATACCTGGCCCTGGAGAACGTGGGCAACGCGCCGCTCATCCTGGGGGTGCCTGTCCAGCCGACCGACTCCGCCGGCAATCCGGTCACCAACCCGCAACTGCCCGCGACGGATTGGGGCTTCCACCTGGGCTACGGCACCGGATCGATCCCCCAACTGGTGACGGGCGACCTTCCGGCGGCCCTGGCGCCGGGCGCCAGCTGGCAGGTGCCGGTGCTGTACTACAAGGATCCGGGCAGCACCGTCCCGGTGGCGGGCACCAACAACATCTCCGTGCAGGTCATCGACAACAGCCTGAACGCGTTCACCACCCAGACCATCCAGGTGTTCGGCGACGCGGGCATCGGCACCCCGGCCAACCCGATCGTCTACAAGATCCCAGGCGTGGCTCCCGGGCAGACCGGCAATGTGAAGCTCGGCGGACTCCTCCACCGGGCCACACTGCGGCCCCAGGCCGCAGGCATCTCACCGCAGATCACCGCGAACCAGCTGGCGCGAACCTCCGGCATCACCAAGGTCATCACTACCGGCCTGTCCAGCACCGGGATCACCGCGGACACAACCGGCAACCTGACCATCGACAACGTCGCGCAGGGCATCTACACTCCGATCACGATCACCGTCCTCGATGCCGCCGGCAACACGAACACCCAGACCTTCACCCTAGACGCCACCGGCACGACCGCTCCCGTCACCATCACCCTGCAGGACTCGGTCACCTACAACGGCAAGCCCCAAACTCCCGCCGTCACCACCATCCCGCCCGGCCTGGAGCCTCTGGTCAGCTTCGACTTCAGCCCCTTGGCCGGCAACCCCATCAACGTGCAGGCGGGTGGCTATCCCTATAAGGCCAGCATCGATGTGGGCGGATGGACCGGCTTGGCCACGGGCACCCTGCAGATCAACCCGGCCCCGGTGGCCCTCGGCCTGACGCCTCTGCAGATGGCCTTCACCGGCCAGGCGCTGGCCCCCACGGCCATCGTCAGTCCCGCCACGGTGGCCCATACCGTGACCCTCAATCCGGGCGACGACAATATCAATGTGGGCAGCTGTTCTTACACCCTCCTGGTCACCGACCCCAACTACACGGCCCCCCCCTTGACCCGGAGCCTGAAGATCATCCCGGCCACCGTGACGATCCAGCCGGTGGGGGACCTGACCCGGATCGACAACGGCAGTCCCCAGACGGTGGTTCCCACCTTCACGCCCCAGTTCCCCGCCCAGCGCGGCCCGACCATCACCGTCCGCTACGACGGCTCCACCACCGCGCCTACCGATCCCAAGTCCGACGGCACGGCCTACCAGCTTTCGGCCAGCATCGACGCCACCCCCTCCAATGCCAATTTCACTCCGGTCGGCCCGGTTTCCATCGGCACCCTGACCATCAACCAGGTGCTCGCCACGGTCCCGGACCTGGGCACGCTCCACCTGCCCTACACCGGCGCGGCCCAATCGGTCCAGGCCCCCGTGGCCGGCACCACGCTCAGCCCGCCCCCGGTGGTCCAGCTCACCTACCTCGCCAACGGCGTCGCCACCACCCCGATCGATGCGGGGAGCTACACCATCGCGGCCAGCATCACCGATCCGAGGTTCACCCGCATCACCAACCAGGCCATCGGCACCCTGATCATCGACCCGGCGCCGGTCACCCTCGCCTGGAGCGCGACCACCTTCACCTATGACGGCACTGCCCATGCTGTGACCGCCAGTGTGGTGCTGCCCGGTTCCGTCACGGTCAGCCCGCAGCATCCGGCCCCCACCGCGACCGTCAGCTACAGCCCCGGCCCGGGCGCGCCCGCCAGCTTCACCGCCGGCGCCAACCCGCCCACCGGCGCCGGCACCTACAACCTGCTGGCCACCCTTGCGGGCGGCAACGGCGATTTCACGCTGGACCCGGGCCTGGCGGCCAACCAGGAGGTGATCAAAAAAGCCAGCGTCACGATCAATCCCATGCCGGCCCTGACCTTGACCTACAATGGCGGCGGCCAGTCGCTGCCCAACCCCGGCGTCAATCCCCTGCTCAGCCCGCCCCTGATCCCGGTGCTCACCTACAACGGCAGTTCCGAGCAGCCCATCGACGCGAGTCAGACCCCCTACCAGGTGGTGGCCAGCCTGGTCGACCCCAACTACATGGCGACGCCGGTCAGCTCCACCCTGACCATCAACCCGGCGCCGGTCACCCTCACCTGGAGCGCGACCGCCTTCACCTATGACGGCACCGCCCATCCCGTGACCGCCAGCGTGGTGGTGCCCCCGGGCGTCACGCTCACCCCTCAGCGGCCGGCTCCCACCGCGACCGTCGGCTACACCCCCGGCCCGGGCGCGCCGACCAACGCCGGCAGCTATGGCCTCCTGGCCACCCTGGTGGACGGCACCGGCGACTTCTCGCTGGCCGCGAACCTGGCGGTCAACACCGAGCTGATCAACAAGGCCACTTCGGCGGTCAACCTCAGCAACCTGACCCAGACCTACACCGGTTCAATGCTGATGCCCACGGCCGGCACCACGCCCCCGGGCGCCCACATCGGCTTCAGCTTCACCCCCGGCGGCGCCACCGCCCCCACCAATGCCGGCTTCTACGGGGTGACGGCGACCATCCAGGACCCCAACTACTTCACCGCCTCGGCTTCGGGCACCTTCCACATCACCCGGGCCCCGGACACCCTGGCCCTGGACCCGGCGAGCCTGGCCCAGACCTACAACGGCAGCCCCCGCCCGGTGAGCTGCACCGTCAGCCCGGCCAGCGTGAAGGTCACGGTCTACTACCTGGTCGGCTTCAGCCTCACCACCACCGCGCCGGTCCATCCCGGCAGCTACCCGGTGTTCGCCGTGGTCACCGACCCCAACTATGCAGTCCAGACCGCCAGCGGCACCCTGGTGATCAGCAAGGCCACCGCCACCGTCACCCTTGGCAACCTGAGCCAGAGCCACATCCGGGTCACACCGGTGACGGTCACCACGGTCCCCGCGGGGCTGGCGGTGCGGGTCACCTACAACGGTTCCACCAGTGAGCCCAGGAAGATGGGCAGCTATACCGTGGTGGCCACGGTCAACGACACCAACTACCAGGGCTCGGCGACCGGGACGCTGACCATCTACTGAAGTCCCGCCATCGGGATCGACGGTCAGGTCGATCGTGCTCAGCGACTGAACAGCGGCCGCCTCGGCAACCCGGCTGGCCGTGATCCCGGCCTGCCAGGGCGGCGCCCAGGAAGGCCATGATCAGGGGATGGGGGGCTTCCCGGGTCCAGAGCAGCTGCGGCACGAACAGGGTGGCGACGAAGAAAGGTTATATAATTTCAAATTTATTATACTACTTAAAATTAATATATTTTTAGATTTGTGACATGGCAAATTTGACTTGGATTATAATACTATTTGTGTGATGATACCAGTGGTTTTAATTACTTTTATGGAATCTTGTCTATCTTCCTCTCGATTTATTGCTTTCTTCGACGAGTGCGGGGACCATTCCCTGGTGCGAGTTGACAGGGATTTTCCCTTGTTTCTGCTTTGCACCGTCCTGGTCGAACGAGACTCTTATGTTAGGGACATCATACCTGCCATCGCTGCATTCAAGCTTCGCTATTTTGCACATGAAGGAATCAACCTCCACAGCCGTGATATCCGAAAGGCAGAGGGACCATTCACCATTCTCCAGAATACGGTTATTCGGGAAGAGTTTTTGAATGGTTTGAGCAATTTGATAGCTTCATTGCCATTTATGCTTTTTATCACAGCGATCAGGAAATATCCCTATATTGATCGATATGGCATAGCGGCAAGAAATCCTTATGATGTCGCCCTCGAATTCAGTTTCGAGCGTATCCTTCGCTTCCTCGAGACCTGTCGTGCAACACAACTGCCAGTCATTGCAGAGGCAAGGGGCAAACTGGAAGATGATGAACTGAGGGACAGCTTCCAAAGCCTTCTGGCGCTTGGAACTACGAATATTGCAGCCCGCAGGTTCCAGACCTTGGAATCCCCGATCAGCTTCCGCAGGAAGGCCGACAACATATGCGGAATTCAACTTGCCGACCTCTGTGCTTTTCCCACCGCCCGCCGAGTCCTCGCTCCTGAAGTCAAGAACCGCGCCTTCGAGGCCGTCGCACCACATTTCGAGCAGCCTTTCGCTGGTCTCAAGGGCCAAGGTCAAGGCCGTGGATGTTTGAAGGTATTTCCAAAAGAAAACGGACGCCACCAGTCGCTCCTGGAGTCGTCCGCCGACCGGGCATTCCCAATCCAGCGGTAGTATGGGGCGCAGCACGCCTCCTGGCAAGTGAGCTTGCCCACTTTCCAGAAAACGGCCGTTCACCCCTTCCGGTGTTCGCTCAGCGCCACGGCTGGCCGCGATCCCGGCCGGACAGGGTGCTGCTGGTCCCGCCGGACCACCCCCTGGCGGGGAAGCAGCGGGTCCGGTTCCGGGACCTCGCC
>Ga0316217_10001839_pt1 | contig 26694 bp, 14 predicted proteins | sample 1anoAmetaG_FD_203633 | JGI IMG/M metagenome (GOLD analysis project Ga0316217, IMG submission 203633) | Freshwater microbial communities from Trout Bog Lake, Wisconsin, USA - 1anoA | ecosystem: Environmental > Aquatic > Freshwater > Lake > Hypolimnion/Profundal zone | place: USA: Wisconsin...
TATCAGTTTGGTACCGGGATTGGATGTACAATTTTTAATCGTAACAGTTACGCTATAAATTCCACTGTCTTTTGTTAGAATATTATTTATAACCGGAGCAGATGAAGTACTCACAAAGTTATCTGGTCCATTCCAGTTATAGATAGGTGTTCCACTATAATTGGTAGTGATGCCCAATGTCACTGTTCCACCACTACAAACTGGTGTATTACCTGTAATGGTAGGTGTTGCAGGAGGATTAGGGTCACTTAATGTGTATGTCCCAATTGTATTTGAAGGGCAGCCTGCAAGTGATACAACATAGATGTTATTATAGCTGCCAGCCCTTAAAGTATCTATCTTTAATATCCCTTGATTATTAGTGGTAAAGCTAACTGAATTAGCTACTCCATTTAAAGTATAATTTACTGTATAAGTAGTATTTGCAGATAGTCCCTGTACAAGAATATATCCTGTTGGAGTTTTGCAATTTGTAGGATTACTTAATGTATCAAAACTAATCTTAGGTGTCTGATTTATTGTAATATTTGTCGTTCCTGTTGTTGACTTACAGTTATTCAAAGTATTAATTACAAATACACTATAGTTACCTCCATTCTGTAATGTCGAATTGAGTATAATAGGATTTTGTACAGTATCTTTAAAATTGTTTACGCCACTCCAGATATAGCTCATAGTTCCGGGTGATACAGTTGATCCATATAAATACAATGTACTGTCAGAACAAACAGGACTATTGCTTGTTGCTGTAGGTTGTGCAGGTGTTGAATCCACAACTATCAGTTTGTTGCCGGGATTGGATGTACAATTGTTAATCGTAACAGTTACACTATAAATTCCACTGTCTTTTGTTAGAATATTATTAATAACCGGAGCAGATGAAGTACTCACAAAGTTATCTGGTCCATTCCAGTTATAGATAGGTGTTCCACTATAACTGGTAGTGATGCCCAATGTCACTGTTCCACCACTACAAACTGGTGTATTACCTGTAATGGTAGGTGTAGCAGGTGGTGTTGGGTCTACAAGATTTACTGACCTTACAACATTTGATGGACAGTTATTCAGTACAACATAAATATTGGTATAATTACCTGCTCTCAAGGTATCCAGTTTTAATACTCCGGCAGCATTTGATTGCCATGTCTGAATAAGACTAGCCCCTCCAATTGTATAATGAATATCATAAAAAGTTGAAGGAAGCAAATTATTCAGATCAATGTATCCCAATGCTGTACCACACTGATTTGGATTAGTTGAATCTTTAATAGCTATTACAGGTGTTTGATTGATGATTATATTAGTAGAATCAGCCGGCGATGTACAGTTATGAATTGTTGTCACTGCTACAGTATAATATCCACCATTAATTAACTGTGCATTATTAATACTTATAGCTTGTGTATTTCCTGTATAACTATTTGGACCATTCCAGCTATAATCAACTGACATTGGATAACCAGTAATAACTGAAACATTTATAGCATTATTACTACATACAGGGCTGTTACTTTGTAACTGTGGTTGTATTGGCGTTGAATCAACAGCAACATTAACCGACGTATCATTCGAATTACATTGATTAATAGTAATATGTACATAATAGGTTCCTGTTCCAGCTACAGTAATATTATTGATACTCGGAGTCTTTATACTACTGCCAAATCCATTTGGTCCACTCCATGTATAAGTAGCACCTGCTGAAGATGTATTAGCATCTAACGTTAATGTATTGCCGCTGCAAATCCGGATTGGTGCAGTTATTACAGGTGCGTTGGGTTTACTTGGATCATTTAAAGTAATTGCTCCTAATATATTTGATGGACAATTATTCAACGATACACTAAATGCTCCATAATTACCTGCTCCAAGATTATTAATCGTTATTATACCTCCTGTAACATTAATAGTAAAAGTCTTATTACTTCCATTAAATGTATAATAAACTGTGTAATTTCCTGATACTGGTATTACATTAAAACTAATTGAACCATTTGCAGATGAACACTGCGTAGGGTTTGAAGGAATTAAGCTACTTATTATTGGTGTAGTATTTACTGTAATGGTGGTTACACTTGAATATACATAATTATTACAACCATCTACTACTCCTGTACCTGCAATTACTACTCTAAAACTTTTAGTAGTATCAAGATTAGCGTAATTGATTGATGCGGTAGTTACCGAAGTATCAATCCAGTTATTACTATTTCCTATAGAATATTGCCATTTGACAATATTTCCTGTATATCCTGTAGCAGTTATTGTTCCGTTATTTAGTCCTTTACATACGGTAGCCCCTATATTGGTGGTTCCGCCTATTGGCAAATCATATACTATTATACTCATAGTATCAGATGTTGGTGTACACCCAATATCATTACCAATAGTCCATTTTAAAATATAAGTACCTGAATTTGAAAAAGTAAAAGTCGATGTAGGACTAGTATTATTGCTAAATGTCCCGTTCCCTCCACTTGGTTGAGATACTATTGTCCATTGACCACTTTCAAAAGGTCTTGTTACATCAAGATTTCCTGTCAATGTAACTGAATTATTAGTTGTACTCGTAAAATCACATTTTATTATATCACTACCAGCGTTTGCTATAGTTACTGTTGGTCTGTTGATAATCTGTACAGTGTCTGTTGAAGATGGGCAACTGCCTCCAATTCCTGTTATTGTCCACTGAAATTTATATATACCATAAATCAATCCGGTAACTGTCGTATTGTTTTGATTAATACTGGTAATTGTAGCTCCGGCTGGGTTTCCTGCTACTTGTGTCCATATTCCAGTACCAACTAATGGTATATTACCAGCAAGCGTCACACTATTTTGATTGCAAAGTTTTTGATCATTTCCTGCATTTGAAGCCGACACTCCAGGTTTAACAGTTACTAACAATGTATCAGTATTCCCTTTACAATTATTTACTCCAGATCCAAATACAGTAATAATGTATGTAACTGTTACATCTGTATTCGAGGTTGTACTTAAGTTATCTGTTACTGTATTATTGGTAATTGTTGTTGAATTATTAGTATTTCCGCTAATGTTACCGTTAGCACTCGACGTAAATAAATAGCTTGCACCACTAACAGTACTATTAATACTGATAACTACATTATTACCACTACAAACTGTTTTAGTTGATGCAGTTGCCGTTAAAACAGGAATTGGCTCAATAGTAATTGTAAATGATATAGCAGTACCCGGACAATTATTATATTTTGGAGTAACCGAAATAGTTCCGGATATAGGCGTTGTTCCAGCATTCGTTCCTGTAAAAGGACCGATATTACTACTTCCTGATGCTTGAAGTCCTATTGCAGTATTGTTATTACTCCAGTTAAATGTTTCAGTAGAAATATTACCACCAAAATTTATAACAGGAATAATAGTACCACTACATTGATTAATGTTAGAAATAGAATTTACAGTCGGTATTGGATTTACTGTTATTGTAAATGTCCTCGTATTTCCAATACAGTTATTATAACTTGGAGTAACAGTAATAGTTGCAGTTATAGGTGCATTAGTAGAGTTTTGTGCAGTAAAAGAACTAATATTTCCGTTACCATTTGAGGCTAACCCTATCGAAGTATTATTGTTAGTCCAGCCATAGGTCGTCCCCGTCACTGAACTATTAAACACTATAGTTGGAATCGAATTACCAGCACATATTACTACATTATTAATCGTATCCAATACTGGTGTCGGATTTACAACTATAGTTTGTGTCGTATCTGAAGTTCCACAACCATTAGTTGCTGATAGTTTTATAGTGTTAGCACCCACTGTATTCATTTTTATTGCCCCCGGCAATAATGTTGTAGAAGAACTAGGCACACTACCAGGAAACGACCATAAATAAGTTGTACTGGCATTTGTATCACAGGTAACAATTGCAGATGGTGAAATACTTGAATACTGGCATACAGAGCTTGTTGTTGAAATATTGATTAATGGTTTATCATTAACCGTAATTGTATCCATAAATAAAGTAGAAATACAAGTATTTGAACCTTTAACACTAGTTGTTAAACTAATAATATAAATTCCTGGTGCAGTAAACTTAAATTGAGGATTAGTTACTGTGTCATTAAAAGTAGGGGTTGCGGGTACTTTACATCCTGCTAACTGACTTTGTGTAACAGTCCATTTATAAGTATTCACACCACACAAAGGCAATGGAGAATTATTTATAGCAGTTAAAGTATCGCCTGCGCAAATTGTTTTTTTAGTTGTATAATATGAAGCAATTGGTGTAGGGTTTACACATATAGTTTTGGTTATTTGAGTACTACCACATATAGTACTTCCACCGGTATTCAAAGTGATTGTATATGTTCCGGGTAATGTAAAAAGTAAATTTATAGATTGAGAACCAGTAATCCATGTTGAAGGATCATTTATTGTAGTACCAAAACTTCCAAGAGATCCACCTGAAATTGTCCAACCGCTTGAAGGTGTAATTGTCCAAACTAAATTTCCATTAACACAACTAGCTGTACCATCAGAAGGGTTTACTATAATGTTATTATTATAAGTACTTGTATTTAATAATGTAGTTGGAATATTAATACAAGTCTTATTACTTGGACTAATGCTGAAATTTGTAATAGGTCTTTGAGAAACATATATCTGTTCAACTGTTTGTTCTGTAAATCCACATGGATTAGAAGCGGTCATTTTAATAAAAAAGGAGTTATTGAAATTGGGTGTATTTGTTCCACAACTACTTGTATCAAAAACATGTGTAATTGAATTTGGTGGAGGATAAGTGTAGTTCTCATTTGGGCTACCATCATTATAACTAACAACATATATAGTGCCTGGAGGATGATGTGAGGTGCCAGTTACTGGAAATGTTAATGAATCCCCAGAACAAATAGTGGTATTCCCAGGATTTCCTAAACCTAATGCAGGGTTACTTCCAAAAAATATATTATAATCTCTAGTATTAGTACAACCATTTGTACCTGTTACAATTAATTGCATATCAAAAATACCAATAGGATAATTATGATAAACATTTAACCATGCATTCATAATTGTATCGGGTGTCCCATCTCCCCATATTATCTTGTAACTTGAATTAATACTCTGTGTTGTTGTAGTATTAGTAAATTCAAAGTTTGGTAAGTTTGGTGAACATATTGTAAAGTAAGATTTCCCATTAAAAATAGTTGGATTGGGACCTGTAAGTGATGCATCAGGCCCAGCATTTATAATTATCGGATTTACTACGGTATCTTTGCAAGTTCCATTATTATTACTTATTATAAGTTGAACATTTATTGTCTCATTATTAATTCCAGGTTTGTAAATATGATTAGGATTTTGAACATTTGATTGATTATTAGTTCCAGAAGGATCATTAAATGTCCAACTATATTGAAATGTACTATTATAAGTAGATGTATTAGTAAACTGAATATTAGTTGTTCCACATGCATTTATTGGAGAATAAGTAAAAGAAGCATTAGGTATAGGATTAACTGTTATTACTCCATTTATACTATCTTTTCCACATACCCCACCAGAAGTAATTAATGAATAATTAAAAGTACCAGATTGTGTTGATATGCCACTTATAATAAAAACACCTGTTTTGTTATTATAAACTCCTGAAATACCATTTGGCAATCCTGATGTTGTTATTCCAGTAGCCCCAGTAATTGAATAGGTTATATTATTAATCGAATCATTTTGACATACTTTTTGATTATCACTTCCATAAACTGAAGTTAACTTAATTTGTGGTGAGCTAATTACTTTTATTGATCCATAAGCAGTGTCATTACCACATTTACCCCCATAAGTTATTGCAGTATAATTGAATGTTCCGGTATCATTTGAACTGCCATAAAGTTTAAGCCCATTATTAACAAATGGGTATTGCAATCCAGTAACACTTATTCCAGATGCATTTGAAATTGAATATTTTATTGTATCAATATTCTTATTCTGACAAACAATCTGACTATCTGTTCCTGATGCTGATATTAAATTAATTGTTGAACTACTATCTAACCCAGTAATGACAATTGGGTTAGAAGTTGAATTAGAACAATTACCACCAGTACAGGTTAGTGTACAGGTTACAGTATCATTATTTTTCAAATTATTAATTGTTATTACAGCAGTAGTTCCAGTAAGAATTGGTTTACTATTAATATTCCATTGATATTTTGCTACAGGACAGGAACCATTTCCAACAGTAGAAATAAAAAATATTGCATTACCTATACAGTTAGAAGTTTGACTGTTCAAACTTATTGTAATACATTGCCCCCATCCCTTCACGCCACCCAAACTCAAACAAATAATAATAAATAAAGAAGTAATATATCTAAAAGTGCCTTTATAACAAGATTTCATAACGTAGTTTTTAAAAGTTAAAGTTTAGTACCCGAACCATTTTAAATAGCTTCCATGTGCTGGGCAAAGAGTTTTACGTCTCAATCGCATATTTTCACTTTCTATAAAATTATAGACCATCGTCAATTCAAAGCCACCCCTGAAATTGCTCGCAGTAGAAAGCTTTGATGCATTCACATCGTATGTCAATCCGAATTTTACATTATTCAATTGCAATCCTATATAAGGAATCAATGCATCTTTAAACCTGTACCAGCTTCCAGCCTGAAAACTCCTTCCCACCGATTCTTCATCCTGTTCCCCATCAATGTTAAAAGAGTATACAACCCCGAAAGTATATTCCGTCATAATACTCGATTTCATATACAGTCCACTCAAATACATCCTGTCCACATCACCCACTTTCATATTATACATACCATGTACCGTAATCCTTTGTTGCAATCGGTTATCCTGTCCTGTCACCGATTCATTAGGTCTCCCTATATGATACATCGAAGAACCTACATACCACATATTGCTGTTATCATCATTCTTTCCCGATAGTAATATACCTGCTTGAAAATCGGTATAGTACAGATTAAATCCTGGTCTTGGCTCTCCATTAGGTAGGTTTATATCATATCCGTAAGGGGTAAACTGCTGACTGAAAGTCAACTTCGAATAATCAATTGTTTTATTCGTAAGTGTAGTCTGAAATCCAGCACCCAGTCTGAAATTTCCTGCTCTGTCTAGTTGTTTGTTATATGCCAGCGACAAACTAAGATAAGTAGCCTTCAATGCACCATTATTACTTCTGTCATCCATAGCTATAAATCCCAGTCCAAGTATATCTTCAGTGCCAATCAGTGATGGTAGTATTTTAATATCAAATGCAGCACTACTGGTTAAAAAGGGTGTTGCTACAGCAGCCCATTGTGTTCTGAAATTTGCTGCAACTCTGAAATCACCAGGAACCATCCCTGTTAGTGCAGGATTAAGTGTAAGGGGTGATGCATAAAACTGTGAAAAATGTGGGTCTTGTGCCTTGGATTCAGTAATATTTATACAAAGTAATATCAGAAAGACATGTAAAATGTTAGTTAAATAAGTGTAATTAGTTTGTTTATTCATAAGGCTCGATTAATGTATTACAAATACAGTTAAGGTAATTTATATCCGGACAGTATTAAACAAATATAAGGCTTTAACAATTGTTTTAAAATTATATTTAGAATCATTACTTATTGAACCACGAATGAATTCGTAGACTGTGAAATACTGAGCACCTTAAACTGTATGATTGAATATAGTAACTTTTGAACAGCCTCTGTTCAACCATTTGGGATTTATTAAAGAATTTCGGAGGAATTACCTTTTGGCAGATAAAAGTGTTTAATACCTTGATTCGAATAACTTGTAGGTTTTACACCTAATAATTAAAGTCTTCGGGCTCGCCGGCTATCTTTCTTCCCTACAGTATTTCTTTCATTTGTTTACAGGTGCTGCTATTAAATGAAAACGGTTGAAACCGTTGGTAAGGTGAATTAGCTTATATTATTGAACCACGAATGAATTCGTGGGCTGTGAAATATAATAAAAAAGAAACGGTTGAAACCGTTGGGGAGTTTTGTTGATGAGAATATATACCCACGAATGAATTCGTGGGCTGTGAAATACAGAGCACCTGAAAACTGTATGATTGAAAATAGTAACTTTGAACAGCCTCTGTTCAACCATTTGGGATTTATTAAAGAATTTCGGAGGAATTACCTTTTGGCAAACAAAAGTGTTTAATTCCTTAATCCGTATAACTTGTAGGTTTTACCCTTAAAAATTAAAGTCTTCGGGCTCGCCGGCTATCTTTCTTCCCTGCAGTATTTCTTTCATTTGTTTATCGCTGTCAGTTTGAAATAAACGATTTTCATTTTCTACCGGAAATTCAAAGTTGTTGCTGATGAACATATTATATTCTTCGTAAGCAGGGTAAATGGCTTCTTTTAATTTGTTGTATCTCTGTTTGTTTAAAGTGGCTCTAAGGGCCTCTTTCCAGTCATGGCTTGCTTCTATGGGCAGTACCTGGTTGTAAGTGGCTAAATCTCTTACAATAATATCCATTTCGCTGAAATCATCTCTGTTGTCTGAGCGTAATTCTCCACCTGCATTCCGGAATTCTTTCTGCACTTCTTTATCTTCCATGCTGCGAACAAAACGTGTGAGAAAACCTTCGCTATGATAGTCTAATGTTTTCTTTGGCTCTGGTGATGCTTTTGCCATTTCTTCGGCATGCATACTGCCTGGAATTACTGTAGTCTTTTCTTCATCAGGTTCGGTAGTATCCAGCTTTATAATTCCTGATGCCAGTTGGCGGTAATAAGCTTCTTTTTTGCCCCTTAAATCGGGTAACAGCAGGTATCTGGAATTGCCTGTAATAAGGTTGTGATAATAATACCATACCGGAAAACTAAATAAAGGTAACTGATGACCTTCGTACAGCATTTTGAGTGGCCAATGCATTTGCCATATCATAGGGTGCATATTAGATGCATGCTGATAATATTCTTCATTGCCCATAAACTGCAGATACAAATCGAGGTCTTCGTCGCTTACGGGGCTTATCAATTTGCAGTTGAGAATATTGTTTCCCTGATCTATAAAATGATCACCGATGACGATGCCGGGAAGGGTGATTAAATTTGCCCTCCACTGACATTGCAGATCGAAAAGTTTTTTGTGTTGTATCTGTTTCAGACATTCAAAAGCCTGTACAGTATGTTGCAGGTCGTTGGCTTCCTGCTGTTCTATAAAACGTGGTGACCAATCCAGAATGCGTACTTTTTCGGCTGCATATTCTTTCAGAAAGCTGTCGACACTAGCTTGATCGTAGTCTTTGTAATGCTCTTTTATCCGGGGATTATTACTTAGTTCGCTGTACAACTGATTGTATTGTATTTTCTGTTGTTCTGCTTTATTGCTTTCTTCTTCAAATCTTTCGATAGTGGTACTCATATTGCCGATATAAAATGGTTAAAAATTAAGATCTTCGGGTTCGCCCATTAATCTTCTTCCGCTTAGAATATTACTGATATGCTCTTCTCTGCTGGTAAAAGACGGATGCTTATCTTCTTCCCATTCCTCAAAACCACCTTCCATATCACGAAGTATCTGGTATTCGTCAAAAACATCCCCGAGTATCTGAATTGTTTTGTTGCGGTTATAGAGTTCGCAGGCAATTTTAAGACCTTCCCTCCAATCATCATTGTATTCTACAGGAACAATTTCTTTTGCTTCGCTTAGATAAATTATTTCCATATCCACTTCGGATGCAAAATTGATTTCGTCATTCCAGCGTTTATGCGCTTTGTAAAGCTCTTTGAAATCTTTATCTTCAAACAGACTGACGAATTCATCAATGTCCCGATACATATAAATGGATGGCAATTTGGGTGGATGGGTAACCGGTGCATTTTCCCTTTGTGTTTTATGGTGATGCCAGATATATTTAAATTCATTGGTGACCCTTGTTCCGGGTTTTAACTTGTAGTATGCTGTTCCGTAACGTTGATCGAAAAAGATAAACCACCTGCTATAAAAATATTCGGCGTCGTCTTTATCTTCCCAACGTTTTTTGCCTGAATCATCTTCTACAAAGTCGAATGAAGAAACATTTATATACATGTGATTAAAAGAGAAATCATCTTCTAACTGATTCAGGAAATCTTTGTAGCATTGTACCTCATGCAATTGTATTGGTGTAATATAGGGACAGGAGAAGGGCTTTTTGCACCATTTATCCCAATCAACACTTATCTCTATATCATCGTAGTTGCACTCCTTGTTCATCCAGGAAGCTATGACATGGAAAAGCTTTTTGAATTGTATATGTTTTAATGCTGTTATAGCATAATTATAGAATCTTTCGTTTTGTTTATCTTTATAATCTTTTATCTCTTTCGAATTAAAATGCCAGTGCGTTCTTTGATTTATATAATAGTTCTTGAAATTCTGAACTGAGGTTTCCTCATAATCTTTGAAGTAATTAATAAACCGCTCATCGGTATTTAATGTATGTAGTACCTGCTTTGAATAGATGTCTTTTTGTCGGGCTATTTCTGCCAGATTATTCAGATATTCGTTTGAATGATTATTTTGGTCCATGTGTAAATGTAGGGGGATATACAAAGTAAAAAGTAAAAAGTAAAAAGTAAAAATAAGGGGATACAATTACGGGGGAACTATTGTGATAATGAATACAAGCTGTTAGCCATTAGCTAATAGCTATTGGCTAACAGCCAATACATTTAATTTTTAAAGCTAAAGACAAAAGGCTAAAAAAATGCAGGCAGCGAAGCATGACTGATGAAAAAATTCAGTGATGTAATGATTTAAGGTAACAAATAAAGAGTCTCTGAAGTGATGCACTACAGAGACTCTTTATTTATTTTATTGCGATCAGTTAGTTATTGAACTGAAAACTTATGCAATCTTACTTTTCTTCTTAGCACTTAATCCGGCACCGGCTGCTAACAGGATAAGGCTTAACCCTCCATCGAAAGGAACTCCTCCGGTTGGATTGTCGTTGGATCCTGTTGTAGGAAACTGTCCACTACCAGACAAAGAACCTGGACCAGCAGGATCGGCACTTCCCTGAGCAATTGCTTTACCTGCCATTAAAACTGATGTAAACATCAGTAACATTACCAACTTCTTTGTCATTGTATATATTTTTACTATTTACTTTTTCTTACAATTGGCCATTAATTCAGATTGATAAATCGTGCCATCTTCACTCTTCAATATTACTGTATACATTCCCGCAGACAATATCCTATTCAGATGAATAGTTTCGGTAGTTACAGCAGATATATGATTGATTGAAGCGGCCGGTATAGTCTGACCTTTTGTATTAATTAATGTAACTGTATATTTTCCAGTCCCCAAATTAATTGTCTGCAAATTAAATACGTTTTCAGTTACAGGATTGGGGAATACAGAAATTTTAGGGGAATTATAATATTTTACAATATTTGCTGCCTTGAAAACAATACTAAATCTGTTAGTAAAAGAAGCCGGATCCGCTGTTGGTGTAAAGCTGACAGGACCTGAAACCGGAGAATCTGTATTGAGATAAGCATCATGAATATAAGCATCGGGACCAGCGTACTGACCGGCATCTATATTCAACCGATAAGTTTCACCGGCATTTACCTGCGACAACTTTAATGTAATTACATCGGTTGAAGAAGGGATTGGTAAGCCATCGATGCTAAGTTCATGAGCCGATTCTGTGATGTACAGATTTTCGGCAGGATTCATCATCTTCCTGGAATCTTCTGCTCCTAAGTTCTTTGTATAATCCGTATTGAATACAGCAACAGCTCCGTCGATGTTTGAAGATATTCCATTCAGGTTCTTCCACAAAGTAACCGCCAGCATATTGGGTTTAGTATTTCCAAACACATTGGTATGGGTAGAAGCGGGTGCCTTATCGGATTCATTAATTACTAAGGACGGAGTACTGCCTGAAGCATCATTCTGAATAAAGAAACCTTGTCCTGACTGAATGTACTCTCTTGTTCCGCCAGGTGAATTACTGGTTACACCAGATGCTCCATTATAAGTAACATAAATACTGTATCCAGCTGACAGGAACGTAGGATCAAGATAAGAATAACTACTTGTAATAAAACCTGCAGTATTATGATGCCATATACTTGCCCAGTCAACAGGACATACATAAGGGTTAGCAATTAAACTCCATGCATTAGCACCGCTTGTTAATCCATAGGAAGATGTGGCGCCGGAAGTACTGCTGGTACCACTGGTGGTAAAAGTAACCGTACCTGTTACCAGCTGACCTGTTGTACGTAAGGTAGTGGCACTGACCATACCAGGATACTGAGCATTTAAATTATAATTACGAGCACCTCTTACCAGGGCTCTCATTCCCTGGAACGGATCTAAGTTTACCCCCTTAGTACTGGAAACATTTGCCCATACATTGTTTACATAAGTATACAGCGAAGGGTTTCCGGTAGAGGTATAATCAAAGCCGGTAGTAGCATCATACACAGAAGAAGGTGCATTGAATGTACCCTGTTTACCGGTTATATACATACCATAAATACCGGAAGCAGAATATATACCACCCTCTTGCCAGTTTGCAAATACTGAACCTGCACCGTAAACAGAAGGACCTAAATCTCTGAACTGTCTTATTCCTTTAGGAATATAACGTTCTACTATAACATTGCCGGAAACAGCACCTGTAACGATTCCTACTTCAGCAGAATTGGTGATGGAAGTACTTTTTAAAGTAAGATTGTTGCCGGTAGATAATGTACCACTTGAAAGATTCAGCGTGCCTGAAATATTCAACATATTGCCTGAACCAGCAGTAATGGTAACCCCTTCGGTATTGCTGACTGTTAAACTACCAATGGTTCCAACACCACTGATATTCTGAGAACTGCTGCCATTCATTACAACATTGCCTGAAATAACAGAGGTACCACTTTGAATAATATCGCCGGTAACATTCAGATTATAAGCTCCTGCAGATAAACTGCCAGTACCCTGAAAAGTAATGCTACCAATAGTTACGTTGTTGTTTAATTGAGGGGAATAAGCAGCTGTGCCTATAATGACACCGGAACCACTAACGGGCACTGAACCAAAACTCCAGTTGGAGGCAGTGTTCCAGCTGGAAGAGGTTGTGCCTGTCCAGGTATTTAAAGAACTATTTATACTCAGTACCAGTATGGCTGCACTATCGCAACCAATGGAACTGGTCAGATGGACAGTATCGTTACCTGCACTCGAATAAGTATTGCCATTGAAGGTGTAATTGCCTCCTGAATTAATTGATGCATAAGTTACAGAAGAAGAAGGCATTAATACAGTAGCTGTAATAGCTTGCCGGCCGGCAGAAACACAGCCTGTAGTGGTATTCCTGGCCTGGGCATAAAAGGTAGTGGTAGCCTGAATACCTGAAACAGTATAGTTGCTGGTAGCTGTAGCAACCGGTGAACCACCTGAAGGAGCAGTATACCAGTCAACCACTTCGCCACTTGCAGGAGTAGATATTAAAGTAACAGAACCATTTTTGCATGTAGAGGTACTAACCGGAACCGGGAAGGTGGATTTATAAATATTGTTTTCATAACCAGCTGCTACATATAAGTTACCTGACTGATCGAAAGTAAGACCAGCTGTACCGTTGTAATTTCCAGCAATTATAGCCAGACCGTTGGCGTTATATTCATATACATAGCCACTGGCTCTATCGGAAATAAACATATTGCCGGAAGCATCGAATGCAATACCAAAAGCATTCTGAAAAGTACCACTACCAATAAAAGTACTAACATCTCCTGCCGGGGTTATTTTACTTATATAGCTATTAAACATATTGCATACAAATAAGTTACCGGCTGTATCGAAAGCAAGACCAGTTGGACGGTTTAAACCCGTACTAACGAATGTAGTAACAACACCAGCGGGAGTAATTTTACAGATAGTATTATCATCGCAGGAAACAAATAAATTTCCTGCAGCATCAAAAACAATATCTTCAGGACCATTCAAAGTATTCTGACTAATAAAATCACTGATATTTCCACCAGGGGTTATAATACTGATATTTCCTCCATAAGTATTACAGATATATATATTGCCATTAGAACTAAAAGCCATACCAGCAGGCCCATTCTGCAAAGTGCCCTGACTGATAAAACCGGTTAAATTGCCAGAAGGAGAGATCTGATCGATTGAACCGTCATCGGTATTGGAAACAAATATATTTCCTGTACTATTGGTTGCAAGCCAGTATGGAGTATTATTACTATTTGCAAAAACAGAAGAGGAAGGGAGTTGACCCTTAACCGGCGTATTGGGCAAAGTGTTGACAGTAACCGTTTGAGTAGCACTGGAGGAGCAACCCGCTGTACTGGTAACAGTGACTGTATAATCGTTTGAATTGCTGAAGGTATTAGTGGCAGTATTAACCGAATTACCCCCTGACCAAACATAGGATCCAGCACCACTGGCAGTAAGGGTAACAATGCCACAATCCGTAGCAGTTCCACTAATAGAAGCAGTAGGAGTAAGATACGGAGATATAGTATTAGTAGAAGAGGAAGAACAGCCATTACCAGCTGTTACGGTCAGCGACACATTGTATGATCCAACATTACTAAAGGTATGTGCTACACCACCTGCAGAAGAACTGCCACCATCACCAAAATTCCAGGCATAAGAACCAGTACCTGTTAATCCACCTGAAGTGGACCAGGTAGTACTGTTTAATGAAAGGGTTTTATTGTTACCACTACCATCAGCAGCAGTAGAACCAGTACCTTCATTCATACTCCAGTAAGCTGCAAGGCCAGAGGTTGCAGTCTGAGTGCAGGCAATCATATCAGCCTGAATATTTGCAGTAGATCTTGCTACAGACCAAAAGGATACTTCATCAATACTTCCGTAGAAGTTTTCACCAAGACTATTATTGCTACCTACAAAAGTACCAACAGTAGCTGAAGCTCTTGGGGATAGTGTATTGTTGCTTACAGCATATTGAACACCATTTAAATAAAGAGACCAGACATTAGCGTTACAAACAATAGCAACATGTTGCCATACACCTGGAGTAAGATTAGCTGAAGAATTCAAGAACCCCCTTCCTCCTAATAATATAGTGAGGTTACCACCTGAATACATGAATATACCATAACCATTAGCACCACTATTCCCATTATAATAAATCATCTGATTACCACTTGTATTCCCAGACCAATTCACCCAGGTTTCCATCGTAATATTATTATTTGCAGTACTTACAACTGAAGCAGAACCATAACCACTACCTGCATTAGAAATTGAACCATTATTACTACAAAGTGAGACCCCGTTAAAAGCAACAGGATAACCAGTACAGACAATAGAAGGTGTAGAAGTAAATGCCGATGAAGGACTTTGATTTATGTTGATAGTAACAGCAGTTCTGGTAGCTGAAGGTAATACAGTACTATCCTGTACATAATAAGTAACCGCCAAGTTTAAAACAGGAGTAGTAAAACTTGCCCCACCGCCAAGATAGGTTCCACCAGTTGCTGCAGAGTACCAGCCTAATGTACCCACTCCAGTAGCAGTAATACTGGTAGAAGTTCCACTACAGATAGTTTTGCCGGAGGCAGCAGGAGCAGCAGGTCGGGGAGGACTAAAATTAAAAGTATTCGCTATTTTATTATTTTCAGTTGCATGTAATTGGGCAACAGCAAGAATACATAATACGATAAATGACTTTTTTAAAAAAAGCAGAGTAGATTTTTTCATAATATTGGATGTTTTAATTTTGCATTTTAAAATAACACTTTATAATAGTACATTATTTTAAAACAATAATAGCAGTTAACAGGTTAATTCCAAAATTATTTTACAGATAAATTGACTTTTATTTTAAATCTTATATAAAAGTTATTATTATCAATACTTATTGTAGTAGTAGTAATACAATAAATGTCTACTTTATTTAAAACCTAAATACATTCACTTAACCATTCTGAATCAGAACGAGCAAGAAAGAGGGTTATACAATCTTCAACTACCATTAAGGAAAGTATTCAAAAACAACTCATTATTATGTTTTTACTTTTATTTCTTACTTATTACTTTTTACTTTTTACTTTTACACCATGCCTTTCAATTTACAAGCACCATATCTTCCGGCTGGCGATCAGCCAAATGCTATTGCTCAACTTGTTTCGGGAATTTCGGATAACGAAAAGTTCCAGACACTGCTTGGAGTAACGGGTAGTGGTAAAACTTTTACCATAGCCAATGTTATTCAGCAGGTTCAACGACCTACCCTGGTACTGACACATAATAAAACACTGGTGGCACAGTTGTATGGTGAATTTAAACAGTTCTTCCCGGATAACGCTGTAGGCTACTTTGTAAGCTACTACGACTACTATCAGCCTGAGGCTTATATGCCAGTCAGCAATACTTATATAGAAAAGGATCTTAGTATAAATGAAGAGCTGGATAAGCTGCGTTTGCAGGCCACCAGTCAGTTGCTGAGTGGGCGCAGAGACATTGTAATAGTGGCCAGTGTAAGTTGCATATATGGTATGGGTAACCCGACCGACTACGAGAATGGAATTATCAGGATTGAGAAAGGTCAGACTGTATCGCGTCAGGGATTTTTACATGCTTTAGTCAACTCCTTATATCATCGTACTACAACTGATTTTGAAAGAGGTTCGTTCAGGGTAAAAGGCGATACAGTAGACATTAATCTTCCTTATGTAGATTATGGCTACAGGATAACATTCTTTGGTGATGAAATAGAAGAGATAGAAAGTCTTGAACTTTCCTCGGGAAAGAGAATTGGTGTAATGGAAAATGCAGCCATCTTTCCAGCCAACTTATACCTGGCACCTAAAGACATACTGGTACAGGTGATGCATGAAATACAGGATGAAATGATGGCTCAGGTGGATTACTTTAAACAGGTGAATAAACATGAAGAAGCGCAAAGGCTGAAAGAACGTGTGGAGTACGACCTGGAAATGATCCGCGAACTGGGATACTGTAGTGGTATTGAAAATTACTCGAGATTCTTTGACAGAAGAAAGCCTGGCACAAGACCATTCTGTCTGCTGGATTATTTTCCTAAAGACTTTTTACTGGTAATAGATGAAAGTCACCAGACTATACCTCAGATTGGTGGTATGTATGGTGGTGACAGAAGCAGAAAAATGGTACTGGTTGACTATGGATTCCGCATGCCTTCGGCACTGGATAACAGGCCTTTGAATTTCTATGAATTTGAAAACCTGATTGGTCAGACCATTTTTGTGTCGGCCACACCGGGCAATTATGAACTGGAGCAGACGCAAGGCATGGTAATAGAACAGATAGTAAGACCAACAGGATTACTGGATCCCCCTATAGAGGTTAGACCTTCGGTAAATCAGATTGATGATTTGCTGGAAGAAATTGATCATACTGTGAAGGATGGCGATAGGGTGCTGGTAACTACCCTTACCAAAAGGATGGCAGAGGAAATGGACAAATACCTTCAAAGAATTAATATTAAATCGAAGTATATTCATAGCGATGTAGACACGTTGGAAAGAGTGGAAATACTTCGTCAGCTTAGACTTGGTGAGATAGATGTATTAGTTGGTGTTAACCTATTAAGGGAAGGACTGGACCTTCCGGAAGTAAGTCTGGTGGCTATTCTGGATGCTGATAAAGAAGGATTCCTCCGCAATGAAAAATCATTGACACAAACTGCAGGTCGTGCGGCCCGAAATGTGAAAGGCAGGGTAATTTTTTATGCTGACAAGATGACTATGAGTATGCAGAGAACGATTGACGAAACAACCCGAAGAAGAGAAAAACAGGTTGCCTATAATATTCAATTTGGCATAACCCCTACCACCATCTTTAAAAACATTGAACAGGTAATGGGACAAACATCGGTGCTGGATATTAAAGGATTTCAGCCAGATAGTCCTTATGCAATTGCAGGTGAAATAGTACAGTTTGCTGCCGAAGAACAGGTAGTATATAATACCATTCCTCAAATGGAAAAAGGAATCAGTAAAACTAAGAAAGCAATGGAGAAGGCCGCAAGGGATTTAGACTTCATAGAGGCAGCAAGACTACGCGATGAAATGTATGACCTGCAGAAGAAACTGGAAGTAATGAAAGGATAATCTGATAAATTCTACATCTCAACCAATTCCTTTTTGTTTAACTTCCCCAGAATTACAGAAGGTCTCTTACACATTTTAATTAACTCATTATTTGTAGCTATTCCACAATACCTGACTTTTATAAATTTACCATGCTCTTTATAAAAAACAATAGCATCATGTAAAGTAGGATACTTACAAATTTCCTTACATACTGTCAACGCCCATGATGATATTAATTTATTATCAAAAAGCAGCTTTAGTGAAATATCGTATTTTGTCCAATCCCTCATGATTGAACAAATGTACAACTATGAAAACTACAATTATATCAATATGATATATATCATGTTTTCTGAGATCATACTCCTCCGCTATTTTTAAGCAATAGACAAGCCGATACATTTGCAAAATGTAATCAACAAAGAAGAAAACCCTTACTATGCAAAAGGCAGTTTCACTACTTTAGCCTTAATTAATGAATTTCTGATATCAATATATATATCCGAATCAATTGAACTGTAATCAGTAGCTACATATCCTAATCCAATAGCCTTACCCAAGCTAGGAGACTGTGTTCCACTTGTAACGGTCCCAATAGTTTCACCTTCCTGATTTTTAATTATATAATCGTGACGAGGAATACCACGGTCAACCATCTCGAAAGCAACCAGTTTACGGGTTACACCAGCTAGTTTCTGAGCCTGTAAAATATCTTTAGCAGTAAAGTCTTTATTAAATTTCGTTATCCAACCCAGACCTGCTTCCAATGGTGATGTAGTGTCATTTATATCATTACCATATAAACAAAAGCCCATTTCCAGTCGAAGGGTATCCCTTGCTCCAAGACCTATTGGCTTCAAACCTGAAGGACCGGCTGTATTAATGATAGCATCCCAGATGATATTGGCTGCATTATCCTTATCTTCAAAATATATTTCCACACCACCTGCGCCCGTATAGCCTGTAGCGCTAATCAATACATTATCAATCCCCGCAAAGCTGCCTTTTACAAACGTATAATACTTCAGGTTAGTAATATCAAGCCCTGCTAAAGGTTGTAAAAGTTTGCAGGCATTAGGTCCCTGAATAGCCAGCAAACAGGTATGTTCGCTAATGTTATGCAATTCTACATTATTAGTATTATGGGCATTTACCCAGTTCCAGTCTTTTTCCATATTGCCGGCATTTACTACCAGCATATACACTTTATTTTTTTCTATACAATATACTATCAGGTCATCTACTATGCCACCATCATTGTTGGGAAAACAGCTGTATTGAGCCTGCCCGTCTACCAGTTTTGCAGCATCATTGGAACAGATTCGTTGAATTAGTTCCAGGGCATTTTCTCCCTTCAACATAAATTCTCCCATGTGACTTACATCAAACATCCCAGCATTGTTTCTAACTGCTGAATGTTCATCATTAATACCAGTATAACTGATAGGCATATTGTAACCTGCAAATTCTGCCATCTTAGCGCCTAATGCAAGATGTTTCTTTGTAAACGGAGTATTTTTCATTATTAAAAAGATAACAATTGTTCGTAAATATTGCGGCAAATATAAAAGGATGAAAGTGAGTATCGCATAAAAAAAAGAACCACCCATTGGGGCGGCTCTTTTTTTATTCATTTGTAAGAAGTAGATTAATCAGTTTTATTATTTCTTAAGCATGAAATTTATAATCAACAATACACTGCCAACTATTGCCAGGAACTGAACCAATCCAACAATATAAATTGTTCTAATCAATTCAATCTTATCTTCCTTAATTAAGAAGGTATCCTTTTTTTGCAAAATTTTTTCCTCTGCCTTAGCATCAAAATATTCTATAACTAAACTAGCTTCCTGTTCAGAAAATCTTGATTTAAACAATTCATAAACCTTTAATTCTAAAGTATTCATTCTATGTTATTTAAGAAGCAAATATACAAAATTTAGTTCTTATTACTTTAAATATAAAGTAATAAGAACTAAACCAATAGGTATAACACTCTACTATCTAAATGTATAACTATGACAATTGCATTTCTTTGGTAATAGCTTTAATTTTATTGACCAGAAAATCGTATTTATCATCAAATTCTTCTTTATTCTTCAATTTAGTCTGTACACTAAAATAAAATTTAATCTTAGGCTCTGTACCACTTGGACGGGCAGATATTTTACTACCATCTTCCGTTACAAACTGAAGTACATTACTCTTAGGCAATTCTATTTCCCAGTTTTCACCACTTTCAAAGTCTTTACCGGTTTGTTTTTCATAATCCAGCAATTCAACTATAGGACTACCATCAATAGTAGCAGGTGGATTGGTTCTATATCCCGCCATCATATCGGCAATTTCCTTCTGTCCGTTCATTCCTTTCTTGGTAACACTAATCAACGTTTCGTAATAGAAACCATACTGAATATAGAGTTCTATCATTTTTTCAAAAAGACTCTGACCATTATTCTTTTCGAAAGCAGCCATCTCACATAGCAAAGCAACAGCACTGATGGCATCTTTATCACGCACCTTATCGCCAATCATCAACCCAAAACTTTCTTCCCCACCTATAATATAATTTTCATCGTTTTCTTTCTCTCTCAATAACGATGCAATCCACTTAAATCCAGTCAATACATTGTAGCAGGAAATATCATTTTGTTTAGCTACTTCATTAATCATATTGGTAGTAACAATGGTTGATATAACCATATCGTTATCCTGAGCAAGTCCTTTCTTTTTGCGGGCTTCAATCATATAGGCAAAAGCCAGGACAGCAGTCTGATTTCCATTCATTAACACCCATTCTCCTTTATGGTTCTTCACTCCCACTCCTACTCTATCACTATCGGGATCAGTACCCAAAAGAATATCAGCATCCAGTTCTTTAGCTTTCTTCAAACCAATACTCATTGCTTCACTTTCTTCAGGGTTTGGATAAACTACTGTTGGGAAATTACCATCAGGAGTAGCTTGTTCTTCCACAATATGAACATTGGTGAAACCAAAAGCAGCCAACACTTTAGGAACCAATGTAATACCCGTACCATGTATTGGGGTATATACAATTTTCAAATCGTGTTGTTTAGCTATCACTTCCGGATATACACTCAACCCTTTCACCATCTCGGTATATTGGTCATCCATTTCCTTGCCAATGATAGTAATATTAGCTTCTCCCCCACTCCATTTCACATCATTCACACTCTGAATGGCATCTACTTCTAAAATTACATTTGTATCGTGTGGAGGTACAAGTTGGGCACCATCATCCCAATATGCTTTATAACCATTGTATTCTTTAGGATTATGAGAAGCTGTACAAACCACACCTCCTTTGCATCCTAAAGTACGGATAGCAAAACTGATTTCAGGAGTTGGCCTGAGTGCTTCAAACAAATAAACTTTAATACCATTTGCAGCAAATACGTTCGCAGTAGTCTCGGCAAAAAAACGACTGTTATTTCTACAGTCATGACCAATCACCACTTTCACTTCTTCCCCGGGAAAAGATTTTTTCATATAATTGGCAAAGCCCTGTGTAGCCATGCCCACCGTATATTTATTCATCCTGTTGGTACCTACACCCATCACTCCTCTTAATCCACCAGTTCCAAATTCCAGATTCCTATAAAAGCTTTCTTCCAGTTCATTTGGATTCTCAGCTTGCAGTTTCCTGATAGACTCTTTAGTTGCATCATCATAATTACCGGCAAGCCAGTCAGCAACATTGGCTAAAGCATTTTCATTCATAATTTTAGCAGTTTATATTTTGAATTGAATTAATAAGGCAACAATAATACTAACTATTAATCAGTTAATATCATCATTGCAAAAGTTTTTAATGATATTCCAGGTAATAACATAATGTAAATGTTATAGCTTATGTTTTCTACCATCAATAATAACGTTCAGTCAGATAATTTATTGGATAAGGGCGGTTTAATTTTATTAAAGAACTATTATTAAATAAACATATAGAACTTTACTACAACATGGCACAATTACCAGCATGACTTTTCTGGTAAACTGCAGTATATAGATAACAACTTATACACCCATTTTAGATCCATGCTGAATAATTGATTGCAAAAACTTACTTTTGCAACTTCTGAAAAGATATTAATCATCAAATAACAGGCAGGATTATGGCAGATATTTTCGAAAAATTATTAAAAGATCAAGGACCATTAGGACAACACAGAGAAAGAGCTCATGGATATTTCGCCTTTCCTAAACTAGACGGCCCTATCGGTAACAGGATGAATTTCAGAGGTAAGGAAATGATTGTGTGGAGTCTGAATAATTACCTTGGTCTTGCCAACCATCCAGAAGTTAGAAAAATTGATGGAGAAGCCAGTGTTCAATACGGTCTTGCCCTTCCAATGGGTGCCAGAATGATGAGCGGGAACAGTAATTTTCATGAGCAACTGGAAAGAGAACTGGCCGAATTCGAACATAAAGAAGATTGTATCCTGATGAATTATGGATATCAGGGCATCATGAGTGCCATTGATGCTATTTGTAGCCGTCACGATGTGATAGTGTATGATGCTGAAAGTCATGCCTGTATAATAGATGGTATGCGCCTGCATACAGGTCACCGTTATGTGTACAAACACAACGATATAGCTGACCTTGAAAAACAATTGCAAAGAGCAACCAGCTTAATAGAAAAACAAAATAGCGGTGGTATTCTATTGATCACCGAAGGCGTATTTGGTATGGCAGGCGATCAGGGAAAACTAAAAGAAATAGGTGCACTTAAATCTAAATATCAGTTCCGTTTATTGGTAGATGATGCTCATGGGTTTGGAACTTTAGGTAAAACAGGTGCAGGTGCAGGTGAAGAACAAGGTTGTCAGGATGATATTGATCTTTATTTTTCCACTTTTGCCAAATCTATGGCTTCTATTGGAGCCTTTATGGCCGGGCCTAAGCCTATTATCGATTTTATCCGTTATAATATCCGTTCTCAGATATTTGCTAAAAGTGTTCCTATGCCATTGGTACTGGGTAACTTAAAACGTCTGGAACTACTTAAAACAAGACCTGAACTGAAAGAAAAATTATGGAGTAACGCTTTAAAACTACAAAATGGTTTAAAAGAAAGAGGATTCGATATTGGCAATACCGATTCAGTAGTTACACCTGTTTATATGAAAGGCGGTGTTGAAGAAGCAACTGCTATGGTGATGGATTTAAGAGAGAACTATGGTATATTCTGTTCTATAGTAGTTTATCCTGTAATACCTAAAGGACATATTATTTACAGACTGATTCCTACTGCTTCTCATACTGATGAAGATATTGAAGTTACTTTAAATGCTTTCAGTGAAACAAAGGAAAAACTGGATGCAGGCGTATACAAAGTAGCGGAAATTCCTGCAATGGCTGATGTAGTGTAAAAAGGACTTTGAATTATTTTCACTATTCTTTTACAGATTTATTTTTGTTTACTGAATAAATAATATACTTTTACAATCAAATGAAACGGTTAGTATATATCATATTACTTATTGCTATTACTACTTTCTCATCTTTCACCACGTTCAATATCAATGAAATAGGGGGTAAAGATGAGCCTAAAATCGTGCAGTTTTATCCCAATCCTGCTACATCGTTTATCATATTTGATCTTTCTTCTTCTTCCGATAAAAATTATACTCTTCAGATCTATAACTTTATTGGCAAGAAAATCTTAGAAACAAAAATAACTTCTTCCAGAACTAATATTAACCTCGAGAATTTCTACAGAGGTTTATATGTTTATCAGTTAGTCAACAAATCCGGGCAGATTATAGAGTCAGGCAAATTTCAGGTTTCCCGTTAAACTTCCCTTTTACTGAGAAGTCTCTATACTACAATTTTAATATTTTAACATTTCGCATTCGGTTTTAACACTCAACTTTGGGTGGGTCTTATTTATTCATATAACTATATATTATGGAAAAGTCACATAGAATCTTACTGGTAGAAGACGAGCCTAAATTGAGTAGTGTTATTCAGGAAGAACTTACAGAACAAGGGTTTCCTACCGATGTAGCCTTCGATGGCAATATTGCTGAAAAAATGTTCGGCGATCATAGTTATTCTCTTGTTTTATTAGATATCAATATTCCCTATAAAAACGGTTTAACACTTTGTAAAAATTTCCGAATCAAGAATAAACAGATACCTATCATTATGCTTACTGCTTTGGGCGAATTGCAGGACAAAATGGATGCATTCAATTTAGGAGCGGATGATTATGTAGTAAAACCTTTTCATTTCGATGAATTATTAGCCAGGATAAAAGTATTTATTAAACGTTCCGACAGTATTGATGACTTTGCTCCTATAATCAGTATACACGATATCACCATTGATAATATTACCAAAACAGTTACCAGGGCAGGGAAAGAAATCAGCCTGACTCCTAAAGAGTTTTCATTACTGAATTTACTGGCACAGAATCATGGCCGGGTAATATCCAAACATGAAATACTGGAGAAAGTTTGGGATGTAAGCTTCGAAACCGGCACCAATTCCATTGAAGTGTATGTAAGTTTCCTCCGTAATAAAATTGATAAGCCTTTTGACGAGAAACTGATTTTCACTAAATCCGGATTTGGCTATTATATCAAATAACATGATTTAGTGGGATTAAAATTTCGTTTTGCTGTTCTTCTGACATTCTTTGTGTCACTTGTACTCGTTGTTTCTTTTACGAGTATTTACTTGTTATACTATAATTACCGCGAAGAAGAATTTTTCGATAGAGTTGAAAATGAAGGACAGGAATTTGTGGAAATAGTCAACGATTTCAAAGATCAGAAAATAGCCGATGAAGTTAAAATACTGAAAGGACTTCACAACAATACTTTATGGGACGAATGTCTTGAAGTATTTGATTCTAATGGCGTTGCTATCAATTCACTTCCTGACTCATTTAATTATAAAGTAGAACCAGCCTTCCTGTATCAGGTTAAAAAACAACATAAGCTAAAATACTTTATTGGCGATAAACAATATGTAGCCTTTTATAAAGATGATTCTAAAAATTATGTGATATCTTCAGGCAACGACTTCAGTGGATTGAAAAGATTATCCAACTTAAAATATATATTGATTGCTGTATTCTTTGGAGCAATCCTGATTACCATATTTGTATCCTTTTCTTTTGTACGGCAACTGCTGAAACCCTTGACAAGGTTGAGTAACGAGATTCAGCATATTAATGAATCTAAACTAACCGAACGGGTAGATGAAAGTGAAAAAAATGATGAGATTGGGCAGATTGGCAAGAACTTCAATTCGCTGCTAGAAAGATTGAATAACGCTTTTGAATCGCAGAAAACATTTGTACATCATGCCTCCCATGAATTGCGTACTCCGCTTGCAACCATGTATTCGCAGACGGAAGCTGCCCTGAAAAAAGATTTAACCACCATTGAATATAAAAACCTGCTGCATTCCCTCAAGGAAGATCAGGTGGAAATGATAGAGCTGACCAACTCGCTGTTATTATTATCACAGTATGAAAAACTAAGTTCTTCAAAAGAATGGCCCGATATCAGAATAGATGAAATAATTTACGATACCATCAGTTTTATTAAGAAGCTGTTCCCTAATGCCGATATCAACTTTTCGTTCGAAAATGTTCCTGAAAATGAAGATGATATTATCATCAGAGGCAATGAAACCCTGCTGAAATCAGCTTTTGCCAATCTTGTCAAAAATGGTTACTTATATTCTTCCGACAAAAAGATAAACATTACTGTCAGCTACAACTATGATGATATCTTCATTCATTTCGACAACTATGGAGACAGCATCCATTCCACATTCGAAGAACTGATTACGCCTTTCTTCAGGGGCGATAATTCTACCAATATCCGTGGCTTTGGTCTTGGATTGTCGATTGTCGACAGAATTGTAAAGCTGCACAAAGGGTATACTTCTTACCACTATATCGACCATAAAATTAACCGGTTTACTATTCAGCTGCCTAAAGCAAAACCTGAACAATAAACCGGTCATTTATATTCTCCTCACCTTCCTCCTGACTCTTGTCTCCTACTTCTGTACCGAAGGATAATGATCTATGGTTTCAAATACATTTCTCGGATCCTGTTTCAGTAAAGAAATGAATCTGTTCAGTGAATCGAGATGCTGCGGTAAGGCAAACATTCTGTCGTGTGCCAATATTACCATAGCATTAGGCTGATTGGTATAACCATCTTCAAACTTCTTATTAATCAGATTCACCAGTTCTGTAGGCGACTCCTTAGGTGTATTACCTCTAATCATTCCCCATTCCACATCCCAGCCAATCATATTGTAACCAAGAGAGTCCAGTTTTTTAGCTACTTTTTCACTGGTCTTTGGACCACGGAATTCTCCCTTACCGGCCCAGGTATTTCTACCCGGCAGGCGGATAATTTTCACGGGTATCTTCATAGTAGCCTCAGCTTTCAGAAAATCGTTTACTGCACTATCCACATGGGTATAGAAGTAATTGTAATTGTCCTTAAAGGCATGGGTAGAGCTATGGTTACAAACCAGAAATTCGGGATACTCATTGTTCAGCGAATCGAGTATTCTTTTTCTGCTAGGCTCTATTCCATAGTGGGCAGCCACTGCAAAG
>Ga0316217_10001840_pt1 | contig 26692 bp, 20 predicted proteins | sample 1anoAmetaG_FD_203633 | JGI IMG/M metagenome (GOLD analysis project Ga0316217, IMG submission 203633) | Freshwater microbial communities from Trout Bog Lake, Wisconsin, USA - 1anoA | ecosystem: Environmental > Aquatic > Freshwater > Lake > Hypolimnion/Profundal zone | place: USA: Wisconsin...
TATACAGTATGTTTTTGCATGTGATATTGTACCACTGAATATCATGACATATACATATATGCAGTAGGTATGTTGCACGTGATATTGAGGATGTATTTAGTACCACTGAATATCATGACATATACATATATGCATATATGCAATAGGTAATTTGCCTATAATATTTAGGATGTATTTAGTACCAATGAATGTCATGTCGGTGGGTATGTATCACGTTATATATACAGTATGTTTTTTGCATGTGATATTGTACCACTGAATATCATGACATATACATATATGCAGTAGGTATGTTGCACGTGATATTGAGGATGTATTTAGTACCACTGAATATCATGACATATATTTAGGATGTATTTAGTACCAATGAATATCATGTCGGTGGGTATGTATCACGTTATATATACATATACATATATACAGTATGTTTTTGCATGTGATATTGTACCACTGAATATCATGACATATACATATATGCAGTAGGTATGTTGCACGTGATATTGAGGATGTATTTAGTACCACTGAATATCATGACATATACATTTGCAGATACGCAATAGGATATGTTGCATGTGATATTTAGGATGTATTTAGTACCAATGAATATCATGACGGATAAAGAACCAAACAAGCTTCCGCGATTATGTTTCGAAGTTTTTATAACCTACAAATGCTCTAGGCACTTGTACAGGCCGTCGCCATCAGAATAAACTGGTGCGTGTGTAACACTGCAGCACACTGGTAATTATGCAAAACCAACAGCAATCATTAGCACATTGGATAAATTGTCGGGCTCGTTATCTTCTATCTCAAGGCTGTCAATAACAGCGTCTAAGTTGTATAGGTCGTTTACCTTGAAGTATACTATGATTTTTATTAGCTAGTTCTTCATATAGTCTGTGTAATGTATTTGTAAAATCTCCCAAAGACCAAGTTCAACAAAAGTATCTTTGGATGCAATAAGTCTTTCTTCAACCCGTTCCAGGATCATACTACACCATATTATATATAAAACCAATATATGGAACCAATATATATCATGAATGTATAACTCCCTACTACACCATATATATAAAACCAATATATGGAACCAATATATATCATGAATGTATAACTCCCTACTACACTATATTATATATATAAAACCAATATATGGAACCAATATATATCATGAATGTATAGCTCCCGACTACACCATATTATATATGTACACAGTCTAACTACTGATTACTATGTATAGCTCGATCATTTGGTATTGTTCGTAATAAGTAATTTCTGTAATAATATCATTTGCTAATGAGTTTAAAATAGTAAATTAGTTGATAGTTGGTGATAAGTAATTTCTGTAATAAGATATTTCTCTGTTTTAAATAGTAAATCAGTCTATATTTAGTGATAAGTAATTCCTGTAATAAGATAATTTGCTAATTTCTCTGTTTGAATAGTAAATCAATCTATATATGCAAGCGCAAAAGATGTCTCCGGCTGCTGGATATTTTCATGAACCATTAGTTCTGATACCTGTAACTTTAGTTTCATTTTGTTGTCTGAATTTTTGTTTAGACTAACGAGAAATAGAGGACGTGCAATACAGCTTTTTACGGACAGAATATCAACTGATTGTTTGTCGTGGGTGTAAGCACGAGAATACATCTTTCCATCGTTTGAATGTATAAGGTTGGAATATATTGTACATTTTATTTTATCTGGATGAATGGCAAATGGTACTTGCACTTCACCATCTGTGATTGCGTCGAGTTTTTTCTTGAGTTTAACAAAAAGATCAAACAGAGCTTTATGAAATTTGTTGTTGTGGTTGATAAAAAAATGGGCAGCATAACGATTTGTTTCGATGATACGGATTCCATTGTTGAATGTTTCTTTTCTAATACCTTTACAACTCAAATATGCGTTTGTATTAAGTGGAACGGTAATTAGAAGATTGCTTGGTTCCGAATTCGGATGATATTGGTAAAGCACGCTATATCGCTCGATATTACCCCCCTCGCGTGGAGATAATGATACTGATACTAAGTTCTCATTAAATTTTTCCGGTGTGATCCAATCGCTCGACATCGTGTTTTATACAGATAGTACGATGATAATTTGCTAACTGGTTAGATATTTGGTTTTATATTATGTAGTGTAGTAGCGTCTACACGTATACAACAAATATCTCCCAGGAAATGGTTAGCAAATAGTAAAGTACATCGGCGTATAACATGTACATAACACCAATTTGTACTCAATTTTTGAGAGATGTGTGTAGAATATCAGATGATACGGGTGGATAATACCAAGCTAACGTTAGAACATCAATAATGCTGTATAACTAAAAAATATAAATAATATATAACTATTAAGAACTGATCATAGATAATACATACCTAGCTCACTAACATCAAATATATTTCTAAATAATGCTATCATATCGAATCATATATAACTGCTTCTGTACCAAGCTAACGTTAGAACATCAATAATGCTGTATAACTAAAAAATATAAATAATATATAACTCTTAAGAACTGATCATAGATAATACATACCTAGCTCACTAACATACTCATCGGATATATTTCTAAATAATACTATCATATTGAATCATATAATATATAACTGCTTCTGTACCCATCATATAATATATAACTATATATTAGTATACTGGGCTAACTTCCGTACCCATAATGAACATCACCATTAAAGCTAACATATATATTCATAATAACGCCATTTTCTGATTCATGATAGCCCTCATCTGTTAATGTAATATTAAATGATTCAAAATCGACGACTTTTTTGTTTGGATATGCACGTTTAAACCATTCTTTGAACATTTCATATATATCTGATATAGCAACATGAGATCCAGGCATAGGTCTAACAAACTGTATGATAAATGTTAAAGGATATTGATGCTTATTGAGATAATACTCTGTACACTCTTGTATTCTTTGTGGAATCATCAATGGCTTATCTTTTATTTCTATAAATCTTTTGCATAGTAAATAAAGAAATGCAGATTTACATTTAAGAAGTTTGTCTTCTATTTCACTATTTATTATCTGGCAATTCTTATCAAGCGTGCCTTTTTCTTGACGTTTCTGATATTCGCGATCAGAAAGAAACGTGCTATAAAATGGAATGACAACAATTCGTCGTCTTAGTGCAGCATCCATACCTGGTATTTCGAGAATATTGTTACATACGAGCACTATTTTTGCTTTCAGATTTATTGACTTTGCAGAAGTAAATAGCTGTCGAGTATACAGAGAGTCATTTCCCGTTAGCTCTTTTACCATACCAGCTTGTACTTTTTCTTCTGGGTTCGGCTCTTGTAAGAATACAACAAGCCTTTTTTCGACATGGCATAGATCGGGTGTTGCACTAGAAGAGCTTGAGCGTTTTCCAGTAATCAATGATGTAGGTGCAGTGTTACAATATTCTCCTAGCGTGACGTTTACTAAACGTTGCACGAGTGTTTTTGCATTATTGCCACTTCCCCACCAAACAAATAATAATTTATTTGTATTAAATCCTTCGAGAAAAAGAGCGCATGATTGCATAAAGAATTCAAATACATCATTATCAGGAAATATAGTTTTCAGAATAGATATTAGAATATCAACCTCGTTTTTAAGCCCAACACAAGAATACAAGCTTGTTCGTGTGGTTACCGATACATAATCACCTGGAACGGCATATCGAAGTATTCCCGTGTTAGTTTCAAACACGCCATTTCGAAAACATATAATATCACGTTTTGAATCCAGTAATAAATCTATGTTGTCATCAAGAAGCTGCAACTTTACATCTCTCATAATATTTGCACGAGTACTTATACGCTTTAGAGACTGCGCAGCATCGATCGCACCCTCACACATCAGGAATTGCATTAACTCATGTGTAATATATTTCCATAAGAATGCATCTGAATGACAATTTTTCCATATACCATCTTGGCAATACCACAATATATTGTCACGGGACACGGCAACAGTGTCACACAATAAATGGTATAATAATCTAGTAATATTAAATTCTAGTTCTTTTTTGTGTGATACTATTATATTTTCTAATAAATATATGCTGCGTATATATTTTTTGTCTTCATATATATCAGGTCCGTAGCAACGCATTATTTCAGACGTTAATTCTATCATGTTACAGTTTATTGCTTCTATGACATTGTTACTGTCTTTGTGTTCTGCGGGCATTAAGTCATCAAAATAAGACACTATACCAGCAGCGGCAAACTTGGATTTTACATAAGATTTCAGTAATGGCGATGCTAATGTATGCTGTGATACGTATAGTAAATACTCGTATAAATTTACATCTTCCATGTAATCTCTTAAGTAGTTTGGTAATATCAAATCCATGATACTACTAAGTTACGTCGTGTAATGTGTTGTCAAGTATACGAAACAATTATTCTATTTGTTGCATAGCTAATTTTTCTTTGAACATCATCTATCACATTTGAACGTATTTCGTATGTTTTATGTTTGGGTGTCCAAAGTAATGGTTGTTTGTTGAAAATTATAATTGCAATTTAATTTCAATATATACAATACTCCTTTGTTGTATATACAGGCATTATTTATGTATGTTTAAACATCATCTATCACATCTGAACGTATTACGTATGTTTTATTTATGGATGTCCAACGTAATGGTTGTTTGTTGAAAATTATAATTGTCATTTAATTTCAATATATATTGTAATACTTTGTTATATATACAGTATTTTCATTGTTAGTACTTTTTTGTATAATCCAAAATAAATAACAATACATGTTGCAATTAATTATCTCTTATGTTTGTTTACGTAAATTATATGAAAATAACGTGTATTTATAACGGTATTACATCTAAATAGTATACATAGTAATTATATATTTAACCAATTTATGCCAAATATTTATTCCTTTATATTACAATCTATCTGAATAATTTGTAATTGTATATTGTTAACGTGTATAATATTTTAAGACCTATCGGAATAATTTGTAATTGTATATTGTTAACGTGTATAATATTTTAAGACTATTTAAAACTATTTTAAGACTATTTTAAGACTATTTTAAGACTATTTTATAGACTATTTTATAGACTATTTTATAGACTATTTTATAGACTATTTTATAGACTATTCTTTTGATTTGAGTCATAATAATTTGTAATTGTATATTGTTAACGTGTATAATATTTTAAGACTATTCTTTTGGTTAACGTGTATAATATTTTAAGACTATTCTTTTGGTTCGAGTAAAAAAAACTTACGAATTTTTTCTATATCAATACTTTGAAGCAAAAAGCAATTTTCTACCATAGATGTTATTTCGTTTGAATCATACAACTTTAATAACTTTGCAGGCCCGATACCTTTTATACCGAGATTGTAGTCAGTACCGATAATACAACATTTATAAACAAGCTCTTCTCTTGTATTACAATCAAATGTATGCATTACATCTTCTAGTGTTGTATATGTCACATACTTTGGAGAAACATCACATATTATTTGTTTAGCACCAAACAAAGTAATACAATCAAAGTCTTCAGATAAAATTGCATCAACATTCAGCATAGCGCATAGTCTATCAGATTCAAAGAATTCTTTATAAGTTGGTTTTATATGATAAACAGATAAAAAATGTTCATATCCATCATAATATGTAGACACATCATTAACGTGGTTAAATATATATTTTTCAAATGAAGTATGACATTCTATGAGATATTTTGTTGATAATAAGTGTTTTTTATATTTGTTGATAGATTCATATAATATATCTTTTGTTTGTTTTTGTTTCAATGCTTTGTCTGTAAGTTGTAGTTTTGATCTTAGCGAACATGTTTGTTTTGCACAGAAAACGTATGTGACATGTTCATGTACATTCAATTTTTCTACTTTTTTTACTATGTCAGCAAATGCAGCATCAAATAAATACTTTATTTCTAAAGCAATTCCATAGTTTATCATACGTAATACACATAAAATCTTTTCGTGTAAAGTTCGTCGTACAAAAATGGTTCTAATGTATTTGAACATACAAGAACGCACGTCGATCGCAAGTGAATTAATTGCAAACTCTTTTATTTGCATTTTTCGAAGACGAGTTTTCCTTGCTAATACTTTGTAGTTACCATTTGTATTGTTTTTTAACATGAGTTGGCAGTTGCACATAGCTTGCCACGCGATTAGTATTTCAGCAGCAGTAAGTTATGTAATTGTTTGTAGTTGCAAACTATCGGATCCACGCAAGTAGACGATTACACTGGTAAACAACATGTATTGACCGAATGACAATGATAAATGAGCATTAACAACAACCTAAAACATCGAATATATCAAAGACTATGACACTGGTAAACAACATGAACGTGCATGTGTTGACCTAATCACATTGAATATATCAAAGACAATAACACTGGTAAACAACATGAACGTGCATGTGTTGACCTAATCACATTGAATATATCAAAGACAATAACACTGGTAAACAACATGTATTGACCGAATGACAATGATAAATGAGCATTAACAACAACCTAAGACATCGTAATCATTAAAATTCAATAATTAAAATTATCAATATATTGCAATGATAAACATAAATCTCCCAAATTAATGTTCAAATCATATATGTTTTTAAATGCACGATTTTGTCAAAAACTGACATTCTTTTATTTTAGATTGTATAAACAGATTATATTGTAAATTAACAACACAACATGAAAAATGTATTTGTAGAAGTCAGGTATCCTGCAGATAACATACACCAAGCTGTTCAAGATCCTATCGAGCATTTCGTATTGCATCTTCCGTCTAGTAACGCTGATATTAGAAAACGAAATGTGCAATCTTTGAAAAAACTAATTAACAATCGATATATAAGCCAAACGAGTATTATATGGAGCGGCAATTGTATATCAAAAATTTATGGTATATCACTAGACGAATACGGTCGTTTACGTTACGAAGATTCACACCGTTCTAAGACGACGCATCAAACTACCGACAACTGTCAAAGATTACAAGAAATACACGAAATTCCGATATATCAAAAGTATATTATACCAGCACAAGATAACTAAATAAGTACATTTATCTTAATCTAAAGGTATTTAACTGCTGCAATGTCTTATCTAACACAATATATGTACATGTCTCGTAAAAAAATGAAAGGTATTAAACTGCTTGGATGTATGATTCAACACAAGATATTTACATGTATCATTCAACACAAGATAAGTAAATTTCTCATCCATAAGTAAACTTCTGATCCATAAGTAAATTTCTGATTCAACACAAGATAATTTCATGTATCATTCAACACAAGATAATTTCATGTATCATTCAACACAAGATAATTACATGTATGATCCAACACAAGATAATTACATTTCTCGTCAAATAAATGAAAAGTATGATAACCGCTGGGATAATGTTATGTCTGATTCTTGTAAAGAAAATCTGATATCTCGTCATATAAATGAAAAGTATGATAACCGCTGGGATAATGTTATGTCTGATTCTTGTAAAAAAAATCTGAGATATGCTATCTTAACACTGTCAGAATTTGTACAAAAATATACTTTGTTTCCAGAACCGCGAAAAGTTTTAGATGGGTTTAGAGCTATATTACCGAGTAATGTAAAAGTAGTATTTGTTGGACAATCACCATATCCTGGAGTGTGTCCAAAGACAGGAACACCATATGCATGTGGTCCTGCATTTTTGCCAAATGACACATGTATTACAACACCTCTGACATTACGAGTAATGATGGATGAATTATGCAGAGACTTGAATGTGCGCTTTCTGCCTGCACCGCCGCGCGTGTTACTTAAAAACTGGATGAGACAGGGTGTCATGTTGTTAAATGCCTCACTGACAATTGGTAGCACGGATTGTCCTCCCAGTTTGCTTGATCACAGTTTATTATGGGAAGCATTTATGCGTGAAGCGATACATCATATTGCAACCGTATGTATGCCGGTATTTCTTTTAATAGGAAAAGAAGCATGGAAGTTTGAAACATGTACGGGTTCTAGGCCTACAATTAAAGTTTCACATCCTGCTGCACGTAATGCATATAAATCATCGCAGCAACCGTGGATAGGATCTGGTGTGTTTTCAAAAATAACAAACATATTGCAAAATGAAGGCAAACCCAATATAAATTGGTTGTATACTTCCTGATAGATTCTAACATTGTATATATTATTTGTTTCATATACAATAACCTATCACATATTACATTGCGATTATTTTATGTAGACAATAACACATTACATATTACATTGCAATTATTTCACGTATAAATTAGTTATATACTTGATTCTGACATTGGCAATAACCTATCACATATTACATTGTTAAAGCCTGTGATACTGTTACTAGTAAGTAAATATATATATATGCACATTCCAATGTTATATTACATTGCAATTATTTCATAGGCAATAACTATCACATATTACAATTATTTCATAGGCAATAACTATCACATATTACATTGCGATTATTTTTTATGTAAACAATAACACATCACATATTACATTGCAATTATTTCATGTAGACAATAACACATCACATATTACATTGTTAAAGCCTGTGCTACTGTTACTAATAAGTAAATATATATATATGCACATTCCAATGTTATATTACTTTTGTTACTAGTAAGACAGTCATATATAACATGCACATTCTGATGTGATATGTTATATGCAATACTTTATACAAACCTTACACCGTATCGTGTATTTAATGTAATATGTTATAAAGATTAATACGCAAATAATATTTACTTTACTATTTACTTATTACTAATTCTATTATTCAATCTAATATGCAATACTTTATACAAACCTTATACCATATCGTGTATTCAATGTAATATGTTATAAAGATTAATACGCAAATAATATTTACCTTACTATTTACTTATTACTAATCCTATTATTCAATGTAATATGTTATAAAGATTAATATGCAACTAATATTTACCTTACTCTTTCCGCCTTACATATTTATGGCAACTGTTACCCATGTTATTTACTGATCTTTTCGCCTTACATATTTATGGCAACTGTTACCATGTCATTTACTGATCATTCCGCCTCTGTATATATGTTCTATGCGACAATGTTATTTTTACTGTATATATGCTATATGCATTTACTGAGTACTATCACTTTATAACCTCATGTATATATGCTATATGCATTTACTGAGTACTATCACTTTATAACCTCATGTATATATGCTATATGCATTTACTGAGTACTATCACTTTATAACCTCATGTATATATACTATATGCTACTTTTCATCTTGCATCTTAGAACCACTCTATTTACATCTTACTGTATATATGCTATATGCACTTACATAATACTTGCACTTTTATAACCTAATGTATATAGAATATATGCTACTTTTCATCTTGCTTTATATATTCTATATGCACTTACATAATACTTGCACTTTCATCTTGCTTTATATATGCTATATGCACTTACATAATACTTGCACTTTTATAACCTAATGTATATAGAATATATGCTACTTTTCATCTTGCATCTTTTATCCAATCCACTTTATTCACATCGTACTGTATATATTCTATATGCTACTCTTCCTCTCCCTCTTCCTCTCCCTCTTCCTCTTCCTCTTCCTCTCCCTCTTCCTGTGCCTCTTCTATGTCTTCTGCTAAAGGTATATCTGCAAGCTGCTGCAAGTCACCAATGATGGTACCGGTATCTTCACCAAACTTATCTACAAGCATTGCAGCCATGTCTTTGCCAGTCATATCTCTGTATTTTTCTCCGATTACTACTAAATAAAATCTTGATGATAGCTTTTCATTATGAGCACGTAATAAATTTTTGAGTGGTTCTTGTTCAGCTTGCATATATTCTAAGTTTTGTGCTATACGATCTAGTACAGTTGCTATTTTGTTTGTCGCTTCTGTGGTTTCTATCGTTGATTCTTTCATGACTTTTATTGTGTCGTCATGCATTGATTTAAAATATGTTGTTGTGTTCAAGTTCGCCTTCATAATTGCATCACAAATATTATCTGTATTAATACCGCTGATTGCATTACAAATCTTATCTGTATCAATAATGTTGTTTGTGCTAGTTTGTCCTGGCATAGGTGCTAGGGGGTTTCCTCTCATGAGTAACTGCATTCCACTTGGACCGCCAACCGGACCACTCGGACGGTACGGTTGAGTTGGCGGTGCGGCTGCTTTAGCAGGAGCTTTTGATATACTTGCACTACTTGATTGACCAGTACCCAACCCACCAAATCCGCGTATCTTAGACGTACTTGCAGCTTGCCCACCTGCAGTTAGTATTTTTGCATCTTTACTATTAAACCCATAATCACTGCCCTCAACAGCACCAAGTTTTGCGAATTTTTGCATATTAGAAGGCTTTTTACTTAATCCGCCGAATCCGCCGAATCCACCGAATCCGCCAAACTCTTCCGTTCCTTCTGTTTCTGTTATTTCTACTCCACTCATATATTTTTTTGCATCTTCTTGAATATCTAACGTACCGAATTTTTCAATCGTGGGTTGCATGCCTTTGCCACGTGACAAGCGTTTACCTTGTAAGCCTCTTCCACGTCCACTGCGCGTCACAGGCGTCGGTATAGGTCCCAGACTGCCTGAACTCTGATGTTCCCTGCCAGCTTCCATACCGCCAAAGCCAGCGAGACTGCCTGAACTCTGATGTTCCCTGCCAGCTTCCATACCGCCAAAGCCAGCGAATCCGACTGTCGAATGACCTTGTTCTTCGAAACTGTATTGGATAGTTTCAAATCCCATCGGTACGTTTATTTGCGCTTCTGCTTGTTCAAAATCTTCTTCAGAATAGTCATATTCTTCAGCCATAATCAGATATTTTCAACTTACTATAATACAGATTGATATCTGCAAAATATTATCAGCAATCGACGATTTTATGTCTTAGCAATTGATAACTGAGTATGATACCGATTAATATCTGCAACTATATCAGCAATCGACAATTGTATGTCTTAGCATTATTATATACTATTTTCAATTTATTATCCCTTAGTTTGATACCGATTAATATTTGCAACTCATATCAGCAATCAACGATTGTATGTGTTACCATTATAGTATACTATTTTCAATTTATTATCCCTTAGTTTGATACCGATTAATATCTCATACTTTCAGTTATATACAATAGCTTGTGTTAACATATTTTAATGATCATCACGTTGTGTCTTAGTACTATAATATGTTTTATGTCTATTTTTACTTTGTTCAATTTTATGTATGTTTTAGTATATCAATTTTTACTTTGTTCCATAATATGTATATTTTGGTATATCAATTTTACTTTGTTCAAACTAAATATACTCTAGTCCCATCATACTTATTCATCTGCCTTACATCTTATTTCTCACATCTAATATATATTTTACTTCTCTACGCTGTCACATTAGAAACATCTTTCTCACATCTAATATATATTTTGGTATATCAATTTTACTTTGTTCAAACTAAATATACTCTATTCCCATCATACTTATTCATCTGCCTTACATCTTATTTCTCACATCTAATATATATTTTACTTACATCATAAATATATTTTAACTCACATCATAAATATATTTAACTACTCTACGCTGTTTCATCGTACTTATTCAAATGTTTAGTACATTTGGCTAGTAGTCAACTGCCTTACATCATACCTATTATATCTAATATATATTTTAACTACTCTACGCTGTCACATCGTATATTGAATTTAACCCTATGTGTATGTATTACCAATACGATATATGTTGCTTATACTCTTCCTGGGATTTTTCTATCTTGCTACCAAAATGGAAGATATAAAAACAATCGAGTATCTTATCCAATCAAACCCCGAAAAATTACTTCAAATATTACATAAATATACATCTCATATACCAGACAAACACAATTTATCAACAGACGTTGTCTTAAAAGTTATTGATGATATTAAAACACATAATATTATATATCCTACTTATGAGTTAACAGAAGGTTCAGGACTAGATATGTCATGTCCAAAGTGTAACACACGTAGCGTCGTTTATTTCGAAAAACAAGATCGACGCGCAGATGAAGGTAGTTCTATATATTACATATGTAAGAATTGTAGACATCAATGGAAAAGTGTATAAAATATCTCACGGTTGCACAAAGTCTCAACATTGCATGCAATATGTCGTGTATGTTTAACCTATACAAAATATCTCACGGTTGCACAAAGTCTCAACATTGCATGCAATATGTCGTGTATGTTTAATCTATACTACAACTTCATGCACAAAATCTCCGCGCAAATAACGGTAGTTCTATATATTACATATGTAAGAATTGTAAACATCAATGGAAAAGTGTATAAAATATCTCACGGTTGCACAAAGTCTCAACATTGCATGCAATATGTCGTGTATGTTTAATCTATACTACAACTTCATGCTACGCACCATCGTATGAGTTGTATATTCTATTTATCTTGCACGATATCATTCCATGTTTATTTTTATACTACAACTTCATGCTACGCACCATTGTATATTCTATTTATCTTGCACAATATTACTAATATCATTCTATGTTTTATCTATACTACAACTTCATGCTACAAACCATTGTATATTCTATTTATCTTGCACAATATTACTAATATCATTTCATGTTTATTTATACTACAACTTCATGCTACAAACCATCTCATATATAAATTGAGTTGTATATTCTATTCATCTATAACAATATTACGAATGTCATTGCACATAGTACCATCTCATGACGACTGAAGAAATTATCCTGTTACCAAATAACTCTCGCTTTTGTATGTTTCCTATTCAATATAAAGAAATATGGGAAATATATAAGAAAGCAGTTGCTAGCTTTTGGACTGTAGAAGAAGTCGACTTATCTACTGATAAAAAGCATTGGATTTATTTTACAGAAGATGAACGTCATTTTGTATGTCATGTGCTTGCTTTTTTCGCTTCATCGGATGGTATTGTGATTGAGAATCTTGCTAGCCGATTTCTTAAAGATGTTCAGATCCCCGAAGCACGCGCTTTTTATGGTTTCCAGATTGCCATCGAAAATATACATTCCGAAATGTACAGCTTATTGCTCGATACGTTGATTGATGATCCCGCCGCTAAAGTTGAACTTTTCAACTCGATTAATACGCTACCGTGCGTTAAACTTAAAGCCGACTGGGCATTAAAGTGGATAGAAAGTGCTTCTTCATTCAGCACTCGTCTTGTTGCCTTTGCATGTGTTGAAGGCATTTTCTTTTCCGGAAGCTTCTGCGCTATATTCTGGCTAAAGAAGCGAGGTCTTATGCCTGGCTTGTCGTTTTCAAACGAACTCATTTCTCGCGACGAAGGTTTACACTGTGATTTCGCATGTATTCTATATAGCACATTACGTAACCAACTATCTTACAGTGATATATTACAAATTGTTATTGAAGCCGTTAATATTGAACTTTGTTTTATATGTGATGCTTTACCTGTTAGCCTCATAGGAATGAATGCCTTATTAATGGGTGATTATATTAAGTTTTGTGCCGATCGTTTGCTCATAGCTCTTGGTTATCCTGCACACTATAATATCAGCAATCCATTTGACTTCATGGAACTCATTTCTTTACAAGGAAAAACAAATTTTTTCGAAAAACGTGTTGGTGATTACCAGAAAGCTAACATCATGTCAAATTTGATCAATGGCAACATGGATAAAATATTTACTCTTGATGCTGATTTTTAGACTATCTTATCCTGTAAGTTTTTCCGCTAACATCTTATTTTTGTCGAAAGCTAATATCATGTCATATATTATCCATGACTACATATATTTACTTTTGATGCTTACTTCTCTACCATTATCCTCATTGTTACTGCATACTGGCCCTGTCTTATTTTATATATTTCATACATTATTATAATATATATATTATCAATGACCATATTTCATACATTGTTCTAATATATTATCAATGACCACATATCATTCATTGTTATAATATATATATTATCAATGACCATATTTCATACATTGTTATAATATATATATTATCCATGACCACATATATTTACTTTTGATGCTTACTTTTCTACCATCATTCTAATTGTTACTGCATACTGGCCCTGTCTTATTTTATATATTTCATACATTATTATAATATATATATTATCAATGACCATATTTCATACATTGTTATAATATATTATCAATGACTACATATCATTCATTGTTATAATATATATATTATCAATGACCATATTTCATACATTGTTATAATATATATATTATCCATGACCACATATATTTACTTTTGATGCTTACTTCTCTACCATTATCCTAATTGTTACTGCATACTGGCCCTACCTTGATATACCCATTCTCACAATACGCTGCTTTTCGTCGTTATAGTATATATTAATTAAATTGAATCTTTTGTTTTATATAATTCATCCTAATTGTTACTGCATACTGGCTCTCCCTCGATATACCCATCTTCTTCTATCAATAACTATAAGTATACTCGCCCACTATTTGTATCTTCTTTTGTCTTCTATCAATAACTATAATTTTATTAATGCTATTCTTTCAACGTTTCTTCTATCGATAACTATAATTTTATTAATGCTATTCTTTCAACGTTTCTTCTATCGATAACTATAATTTATTAATGCTATTCTTTCATAATAAACGTGTTTTTTATTCTATCGATTCTGTTCGATCTATACTTCCAACGAACAATGAACATATTATCATTCAAATTAACAAAGAATATGCTAGATATTTTGCCTTGTTTGAGTCTATTGATGATTTTATAACCTGGTACAATAAGATACCTCGATATGACAAAACACTCAACGAAGTAATACTTTCTGATATGCGAAAGTTAATCCTTGACATTGATGATTCAGAAGATAAAGATCTTGGCACAAGCATACTAAAAACGATAAATATTAAACAACATGTAACTAAGCGTATTGTCGAAGTCATGCATAAGTTTAACATCAGACCAGAAATACTTATTTTTGATATGTGTACTACATATAAGATATCATTCCATTTCGTAGTAGCTAATGTTGCCTTTTCTGCGCAAACATGTGCTACTTTATGTTCTCTTATTGCTGCAAATCAAAAATGGAAGCCATTAGTAGATTTTCAGGTATACAAGAAAACACAATTTATGCGTATAGAAGGCAGTACAAAATACGGCCAGAATAGATATAAACCACTTTTAGATCTGAAGAAAAGTATGCTGTCTTACATAGTAAATATACCACATATAGATCTTCAAATCCCAACACTACATGCTGCCTCACCTATGACATGGATCCCCGTAACTGATTCACCTACGCCACTATCGGTTGGTGAAGTTCTCGCCAGCGATAAACGTAATTTTCATTCTCATATCTATAGTTCTACATTAATAAACCCTGTTATTCCATCTTATTTTAAAATAAGAAAAAGAGTTAATAATGTGCTGTTATTGGACAGAATAAGACCTGCTATGTGCAGCCAATGTAAGCGAGTTCATACAAGTGAGAATGCAGCAATTATTATTATTAATAACAAGCCTATATTTCGTTGTTGGAGAGCGCATACCTTTGGGCACAATATGTCTTCAATTAATAATTATACAAAGTAGTTTTAATGTCATACATTCTATAATTATTTACATATAGTTAAGTATTTATTAATGTAATACATTCTATACCTATTTACATATGGTTAAGTATTTAATTTGTTTACATTGTAATACATTCTATACCTATTTACATATGGTTAAGTATTTATTAATTTGTTTACACTGTAATACATTCTATACCTATTTACTTATGGTTAAGTATTTAATTTGTTTACACTGTAATACATTTTATACCTATTTACAGTCTATTATTCACGCTTAATGCACAATAAATATTCTCTAATCCAATATTTTAATATTTATATCCCCTACTTTGCACATCATTCTCCATCCAATGTGAGTTTATTCATGATTTAAACAAAACACTTTATATTTTCAATTACTTCCTGGGAGTTTTCCTTCCAAACATCATGAACATCACAGATATTATATTGATAACACTTGATATACCAATCTAAAATTTTCTTTATTGATTATGCTTAATATACAACTCTAACATATTATTATATTGATGATACTTAATATACAACTCTAAAATATGTTTCTTTTTCTGTTCTTTCAATAGCAATTATTTTTCCGCGCTCAAAATTGTGCCACCGTCGAACAGGGTCTGTAAATTTTAATATTGGTAGCATATAGCGTTTTGATATCCCATATTTGTTTTGTAACATGTGTATTTCTGTATTTGTTGCAATACGATGGCGAGGCACCATACAACTTGTTATAGGACTAATTCTTAACTCATGTCTGAAAAAAAAACATGCGCAGTCTTCTGCATTATCGTCAAGTATTTTTTGTATTATTTCATCTGTATAATCAAGAATAATAAGTATTTTATTCGGTGCTATTTGTGAAATTTCTGTAAGGAACTTTCCCGCGCTATGTTTGTCATGTAATCTTTCATGATAAAAATCGATCGGAGTAGGTTCCCGTAGCTTTTGTAGTATATTGTATCCCTGCTGCTCTGCTGTCGTTAACATGTTCATGTTAATATTCACTATATAGTGATACTTTGCTGTCGTTTGCATGACCCATATATGTCAATATTCAATATATTGTAATACCAAACTCCTTTGCCATTGTGCTCATATTTCCTTGATAGTCAATCGTACATCTTATCGGCATTTTCGATATTTGTCCGCTTCTAGTTGTACCATTTATGCAGCTTCTTCTGTTTCGCCTTCTGGTATCCTAGTTTAATATAGTTATTCGATATAGCTTACAACTCTGTTCTACTCTTCTTTCATGCCTTCTTTTGTGTTGCTCTGTTCTACTCCTCTTTCATGCCTTCTTTTGTGTCGCTCTCTGGTATCCTAGTTTGATATAGTTATTCGATGTACCTTACAACTCTGTTCTACCCCTCTTTATGCCATTAATATACATTATATTACTTACATTCGTATAATATACCTTATATTACTTACATTAGCATTATATACCGTATATTACTTACATTATCCTCAATATAAGCCTACAATATCGTAGCATGTCAGCAGCTTCGTGTGTGCAACCAATCTGTGGACAATGGCTTAACTTATTAGTAATGTAGTCTATAATCATATTGTAATTACACTCATTGCTTACTACAATATTGTATGCTTCAACAAACTTTGATATATTAATACATTGTCTCTGCAGTGGAGTCAGTTTTTCTAAAAGATCGTTAATTTGGTTTCCACTACGTGTTTGTGTCGATTCCATTACTAGTCCAATACACCACTCACTGACCTGTTCTACAGACTATATACTACTTTTTTACGATACTTTTATAGCCTATTACTAGTATAACAAACCACTCACTGACCTGTTTTACAGACTATATACTACTTTTTTACAATACTACCACCCTGTGTTACCTGCACATTTTCCTTTGCTCATCAGATACCATCGGCACACCTGATTCTGGGAGTTATACATACGTTGTTTGATAGACATTCCGTTCTTGTCATCTCAAGTTTTAAAACTCAGTTTATCGTATAACTATATACCTCATCTCAGTTTATCGTATAACTATATACCTCATCTCAAGTTTATACTCAATTTATCGTATAACTATATATATACATTATTAACAATATTAACTATCGTGCTTCTTACGCTATTATCATCCTGTCTACTACATTACCCATCCTGTCTTTTCTTTCATCTTTTATACTTCTTTGGTTTTCTGTCTACTAACTACTACATTACCCATCCTGTCTTTTTTCATCTTTTATACTTCTTTGTTTCTCTTTATACCAACATTTTATACTTCTTTGTTTCTCTTTATACCAACTACTTCATGATTACTCTTTATACTTCTTTGGTTTTCTGTCTACTAACTACTACATGACTATCTTTAATCTTTATACTTCTTTGTTTCTCATCCTGTCTACTTCATCTTTTATACTTCTTTGTTTCTCTTTATACCAACTACTACATGATCACTCTTGCTCTTCATCTTTTATACTTCTTTGTTTCTCATCCTGTCTACTACATCATTTATCTTTCATCTTTTATACTTCTTTGTTTCTCATCTTGTCTACTTACTACTACATCATTTATCTTTCATCTTTTATACTTCTTTGTTTATAATCCTGTCGATCCAAACCCTCCTGTTCTATCTGTAACATCTAATGTCTCACATGGCTTGAGATTCACTGTCTTATATTGTGATACTACCATTTGTGCAATCCGCATTCCTCTAGTTAATTCAAATTCATCGCTCCCTAAATTAATTAGAATAACTTTTATCTCATCTCGATAGTCTGCATCAATTGTACCTGGTGAGTTTAATACTGTTATACCATGTTTTATTGCTAGTCCTGATCGAGGACGTATTTGTCCTTCGCATCCTGTTGGCAACGCAATGCATAGCCCCGTTGGAACTAGCGTTCTTTTTCCAGGCATCAATATACAAGGAGAATCTATCGCAGCCAAAAGATCTATACCTGCACTATGTAAAGTTGCATGCTTAGGCACTGTAAGCCCATTTGCATGCTCAAGTATTTTCACAGGAATCTCCATGATATATATGTTATCGTATACTACCAATGTTCCACTACACTTTTCACGTACATCTTGCAAAACACTTCTTTTTTGCAATTCAATTTACAACCGATAAATATCTACATAAATATAACAGTGTTACATTTGTATAACATACTATAAGATTAAGTAATCCATATGTAATCTAACTTTACGTATTATAGCAATTTAAAATAAAAGTTCATCTATATGTAATTTAACTTTACGTATTATAGCAACTAAAAACTACCAGGAACAGTTCATCCATATGTAATTTAACTTTACATATTATAGCAATTTAAAATAAAAGTTCATCCATATGTAATTTAACTTTACGTATTAAACCAAATAAATACTCCCAGGAACAGTTCATCCATATATAACATTTTTGTACCTATATTATCAACACACAACTAAGATTTATTAACTTGCGCTGTGTTCGTATTTTCTTAACTAAATTTAATTCTGCTTTTTATTAAGTAATAGAACAAATATACCATTTTCGTTATCTGTATGCGTTATAGTAGCAAATTTTGAATATAATGGTAACAAATGTATTTCTTGAAAAGTAACAGCAAGCGTTACAGTATAATGATTAAACTTTTGTATAATGTAATGTAACATTTTCGTGCCTAATGTTTTGCGTTGCCAAATATTATCAACACACATAGCAGCAATATGCGCACGCTGATTACTAGTATCTTGACGAATAATTGATACTCCAATAATATTTTTATACTCATCAATTAATACAACAAACATTAAATTTTCCTCATCCCAATCAAGACTAATTTTATATCGTTCATCAAAAAATTCTTTAATCATGTTTTTATTGTTCAAGTTGTCATTATGTAACTCATACATTGTAATGTTCATATTAAAGTAAGTCGCACACAGTACTTTCTTTATGCTTTACTGATTTTACAATGTTACATCAATTCTACTGCACATTTTCGTAAATGCCTTCGCTATTACTCAACACATAATTGATTATAGTTCTTTGCAATTTTGTTCATATTGCAATTTATCGATTGCTACTCATTGCTGTTATCTTTATTTGTTTGTTGTATGACTAAACTCAATTTTTTGCTTTTGTAATTTCAATCTTTATTTTCATACTTACTATCAATAAAACTATTATAACTTACATCTTTAATACGTAATTTACTGATATTCTTGATACCATCCTTTATTATTTAACATTCTATAGACCATTTACCTAATTTTCGTTTGTCATTACGTTTATGCCACTTATCAAATTAAACTATCACGCAATCACTGTACTCCATATTTCATCCTGAGTACAATTACGAATCTCTTTCATAATTTTCAAGTTATTTATGTTTAAAATACATACAAACAAATTGAATCATGTTTACATATATTATATGTTGTTGCAAATGCAGCTAGCATCATACGTAAATGAATATTACAAGAGAAGAACTCCAACAGTTTCGACAGATAAACAGAAAATATGCGTTTGATTTATATAAATCTATAAAAAAAGGTGAAACTTTTTCTAATGTTAATCCAACAGATTTTTTCGTGCATATGAATATTGATATCGATAATCTTTTAAGCAACAAAAAATCTATAGGTAAAATTTCTATTGATAAAAGTAAAACAATATTTCTTGCAAAAGTATTATCTGTAATATTTGATTCCGAAGGAAACCCAAGTACTGGAAATGAATCCAAACGTTCTGACTTTATACTCCCTTTTTTAAATAACTTAGTTTCTAATAGTAATCGAGAAAAATCTTTTGGAGTAAAATTAAAACGTGAACTTCTTGTTGAAAATGATATTGCAATAGGGGTTGTCGTATTTGTAGTTGTTAGAGGATTATTTGTATTGATAATTGTAGAAGCAAAAAAAGAAAACTGGGATTTAGGAAGAGCTCAAAACATGTTATAAATGTTCGTAGCACACTCAAATAATGTAATACATGGCCTAAAGGACAACCATATAGTTTATGGTATCGTATCAACAGGAGACGATTGGGAATTATTTAGTTATGAAGGTATTAATATAGGATGGAAATTTTACGGTAGACTGCAAGTATTACAATTGGTAAATACCAAAGAAGAAATAGTATTTAATATAGATAGTATAAAAGAATTATTTGAAACATTAAACTATATGCTAGAAGTTTCTGTAAAAGCTGTCCTTGAAACTCAGAATGCTGGTGACGTTATTAGTATTATACCTAATACATAAGTATAATTAATAGTAAAAGGTTATATTAAACTACATATTAATGATAATTCAATCAAAATTAGCACTATTTATTTAATATGTTATCCACTACATATTAATGTTAATTCAATCAAAATTAGCATTATTTATTTGATATGTTATCCATTACATATCCTACTCTAATGTTACTAACGTCTTGATGTGAGAAGTCCAACGTCGCCTACATATATAACAGGTACACTGGTTCAATCATGAGAGTTTTAATGAAACAACTTAAATTTATTACAGTTATTTGTAATATAATGTATCTATTTCGGTTAACTTTATACTAGTACATTTAACAATAATCACACTATTAGTTTATCTGAACGCATACTAGCAAAACTGTACAATTTTACTATAGCACTCTAAATACCCTTAATATACAATATTTTATCTTTTGCAACAAACACCTATTTCTCATTGTACTTTTGATTGTATTTATCTTTGTGAATAACATTGTAAATCATGTTTTCTGTTATTGTTTGCAAATCATCAACTTACATATAATTTCACTGTTTCTACAATATTTAACTTATGCAACAAACACCTATTTCTCATTGTACTTCTGGTTGTATTTATCTCTATGAATAACATTGTAAATCATTTTTTTGTTATCGTTGACTAATCATCTAATGCAATGTAATTTAATCTTGGTAGTTTTCAATATTAGCAACACAACCATTAATAAAATATTATTTTTATTTATATATTTTATTAATATTAAGTCATGGGAAATTTATTAGGCCTAAATACCCATATTGTGTTTAGCATATCCTGTATTGAATTTTTTGTTAGATATTCCCTATAAGGAAAATGACTGTCAATCTCAAGATCAACAAATATGTGCGCAGGACGAATGTTGTATACATGTTCTTGATTATTTTTTGCTTGCTTTACTGCATCTAATAAATCTGTTACTAGTTTCTCTTTTACATGCTCAGCACTGTTGTAATCAAATTGTGTATGTACAATTACAAACAATAGTTTACTATAAGTTTTGGCATGGGTCATATAATCATTTATGTAATCCTTGCTACCAGATGACATAGCAATAATAACAGCATCAATGTTTTCTGGTATTTTATCCCATTCGCTAAATGACATTATTGATATATCGTACATGCCTAGCACATCTTTACCCAAACTTATTCCATCTGAAGTTGATATATTCAACCGCGGGTCAACCTTGTGCCTTGTCCGCCTTTCTTGTATGTTTGTAATATCTTTGCCATATTTATCAACCACAAAGTACCTGCAGTAATGTTTTACGTTTATTTCTATATATGTTTTTAGGTGCTCACGGTCCGGGCCAGTAACCATAATATGCAATTTACGGTTTTGCATTATGTCACAATGAATACTAAACACATAATTGTAGTCTTAACTATACGTTTAGATAATATTTATTTGCTAACACAAACTCAATTTTGTACGTAAATTACATGTTTATTTTACATATGTTATAAGTTAAATAAATATAATAAAAATTGCTTATAAATATAAGCTTACAACTCACCATACGTCGTAACACTAATCCTGAGAGACTTTCATATATGTACCATGTATACAAATATCTTGTTGTATCTCATTATTTTATGTATATCCTGGGTCCTGGGATACTTATCTCTAATTTACTCTGTTTAGTTAAGGAAAAAATATTACAGAATACTTATCTCTAATTTACTCGTTTAGTTAAGGAAAAGATATCACTGAATACTTATCTCCAGTTACACCATTCGCAAACTTTGCGACATCTCCCATAATTTTACACGCTCGTCTATTTAAATATCCACTTTCGGCTGTCGTCACGCCAGTATTAACTACACCTTCTCGTGCAGCCATTTGATGACCGAAAAACTCATCAGGTGATAATCCCGACGAATAAGAGTTGTTACAAAACACGCCAGGTTTCCCGGCAATTATTTGCTGACCGAGAGCTACAGCCATATTTTGTAAATGAATTGTTGTACCTTTTGCACCACTTTTTATTATTTTCATAATATCAGTATCTGCTAATTCATTCTGTATTATATTTTGGCAATGTTGATTAAATGTCATATTTTGTGATATAGATATCCCTTTTACAGTTGCAGAAGTCGTAACATCTAAAAGATTAACAGACAATCCGTAATGATACAACCAAATTTGTACTACATTTTGCAACGTCTGAAGCATTAATAGTGGCTTTTCACTTATACGAATTTGCTTCGTAAGCCACTCTTTTGTGATAATACAGCCATTTGTGTAACTCGGAATGCATGCTTTAAGAATCTTCCACGTCGTCATGTTATTATAATTGTATGTGCTCGTCAAACTGCCAACGCCTAACACTTTGGCTTTAGTATTTTTTCGTATTGATGATATATTTCTTTTTGACTCTTCTACTTCATCTGTTTTTGTAGGTCTTTCTAATGCCTTTTTTTCTGACTCTTCTACTTCATCTGCCCAGCTCATACGTGTAGGTCTTTGTGATTCCGATGACATCTTTTGTTTGCCTTTATCTTGAAGTCTTTCTAATGCCTTTTTTTCTGACTCTTCTACTTCATCTGTTCTTGTAAGTCTTTCTAATGCCTTTTTTTCTGACTCTTCTACTTTATCTGTCTTTGTAGGTCTTTCTAATGCCTTTTTTTCTGACTCTTCTACTCTTTTTGCCCATGTAATTCTTTGTGATTCCGATGATATCTTCTGTGTTTCTTCATCTGCTGGTAATGCATTATGGTCTGATGATTTACAAAACAACTTATTTTGTTCATCCTTAGTTAATGAAACATTTTTTACTGACGATGACATCATTATAGAATTTAGTGTTAATGTGTCTATATGTTGTAAAAGTTGCTGTGCTACTGATTTTTCTATTGGATTATCTTTTAAAGACATTATATATGATCCTGATACTACATCTTGTACTGGTATAAGTGCTACTCTGTCATCTACTACTACATTGTTTGATACATGAAGTAAAAACTGCATTTCTACTGAATACTCCGACGATGACACTCCAAAGAATACATTCATCTCATCACCATCAAAGTCCGCGTTGAACATCGATACAACTTGTGGGTTCATGCCAAACGTATTTGCTTTATTCCTACGCACCTTTATACGAAATGATAGAATGCTTGTACGGGTTAGCGACGGTTGTCGATTGAATAATACATAATCACCATCAATTATATATCTCTGAAAAGACAATCCTTCGACAATATGATGTCTCTGCGCACTTATATCTGTATCTTTCCAAAATAGTTTTCCTGCCTCTGCCATTTTACATAATTTTTTCTGATTAAAACGTGACACATGTTCTGTAATTTTTATTTCTGATGCTATTTTAATTGGCACAAATATTTCATCTAATGCAAGCGTTGGATCCGGTGATATCACTGCCCTTGCACAATTATCTACACGTTTTCCCATCATGATATGACGGAATACACCATTCTTTTTGCCAAGTAACCCCATTATGCCTTCTTGTTTTGAGCTTCCAATAATTTGTTTATATCTCTGAGATACTTGGCGTACATAGTCTTCATACCGTCGACTATTCGTATTATCTGTTTTTATTGTTTCTAATAGCTGATTGTACTGTAATTGTGTATAATTATTATATGTAATCTTGTTGCGTCTTACATATTCGTTGAAATATTCTTCAAAATTTATTTTAATTATGTTTACGAGCTGATTGTATTGAAACTGTAACTTTGAATCCCATTCTATATCATATGGAGTACGCATGTTTATTGGAGGTACTAATATTTGTGATATTATTAACCCTCTCTCTTGCATAGTAACATATTTCCTTTGTATTATTGATCCCTCATTACTAGCTTCTGCTTCTTCACTTGCTCCTTCAAGTTGACTGCCTACATTTTCGTTTGATAGTGCTACTGGTAGTTCATTTGCTAATGTATTTATTTCTGCTGGAAGATCTTTTATATCTATAGGCCTTAGTTTGTTACTTCCTTTCTTCTCATTTTCCTGTGATGTTTTTCTTTGCACAAAATGTGGAGTTTCTTTTGTATTAATTGTATAATTCTTATATAACCTCTTTTTACAATACTGACAGCTTTTCACCGTGTTATGATATAACTTTTTGCATTCTATACACATGTTGTTAAGAATACTTATTATGTATGAGTATGCCATTGGATGAAATATATAGCAGTTTAATGATATACTTGCACAATGTCCTATACAGCTATCGTCACCGCTTTCTGCCGAATGATGGCATAATGGACAATCAAAAAACATACTCCCTGCGCTGCCAAAACGAGCATCATTTAGTTGATACGTTCTATCAATTGTAAATGCAGCTATTTGTTTAACATCATTATCAGATAATAAGCGTAAAGTAGATGAATACGCCATGTATTACAACTATAATACTTTACACACAACCGTAACACGTTCTATAACACATCTGATGTATATCGGATTTCGCTTCTGTAAACCTAAATCAATTTCTGTACATTTGCTAATCTTTATATTTGTATAACTCTGGCTTTTATATACGCACTCTACTATACCTTGCTATGCACTCAATCATTTCATGCATTAAATACACAATAGCTTATTTCAAGATAACAAACTACTCATCTTACATAATAATTATTTGTTTAATTATGTGCACTTAGTTAGTGCGGCTTTGTTTTTATTTATTGTATCATATTATGTATCTATTATATAATAAACAGTATATTGAACCTCTCTAATCACATCTCAATCCTTGATCATCATATTATATAATTTCAAGTTTATATTTTATTTTTAGTAACACATCTATTATAACAACTCTATCATCAGGATTTTTATACTCTAACCCATCTGGATATCTATCAATTGTTATGTCTATATTTGGCAAACCATATGAAAGAGAATCCAAATAATCTAATGGGATGATTGTGTAATAAAATGTAAATCTTGTTCTAATTACACGTATAACTAGAATTTCACTGTATGTTGTATGTAACACATAATTGTTGTATGATCCTGCAATAACTTCTCCTGCAATTTTATACTCTCCCCATGCAGTTCCATGTGTTGTATTTCTTATATGTTTATCTTCCTCTACAAGCAATATTTTATTGTTTTTTTCAACCGAAAAATCGTATATTGACGTTATTGTTTTGTGATGTACTTTAAACTCATACATTGGTTTTAACCTAAGGATAAAAGGATATTCAGTAAATCCAGTTTTTGTTAACAAATAGTTTACAAATGTATCTGTTTTTGATTCGTCTGTTCCTCGTATAACTATTTCATTTAGTGCAATATTATCTACCAATATTGCAAATTGTTTCTCATCATTTGATAATGTTTCTATTTTTTGTAAATTTTTTGAACAACCAATAAAGTCTCCCAGGATTGTAATGTAATTTTTGTATATACAATGGTGACTTTTTTGGTGTTTTAATATTTCTAAATGTATTATTATCTTTAAATAATATATTTAAAATACATCAATACTGTTGCATCTTTTATAACTAATTCGCAATTGTGTAATGTCATTTTTATCAAATTCACTAGTTGAATTATGAAAGGTACTTATTTTGTTAACAATTGTTGCATCTGCAACAGCATTTTGATTACTGCTTGTCATCGAACCTCATGAAATAACATATAACTCTATATACATATGCTCTTACGCATCATATAGTCTAACTTATTGTATTACTCACTATGATACCTCATGAAATAACATATAACTCTATATACATATGCTCTTACGC
>Ga0316217_10001841_pt1 | contig 26688 bp, 24 predicted proteins | sample 1anoAmetaG_FD_203633 | JGI IMG/M metagenome (GOLD analysis project Ga0316217, IMG submission 203633) | Freshwater microbial communities from Trout Bog Lake, Wisconsin, USA - 1anoA | ecosystem: Environmental > Aquatic > Freshwater > Lake > Hypolimnion/Profundal zone | place: USA: Wisconsin...
GCGTTCCCCGTCCCAGGGTTCACTGTAAAGGGCGCGGTGGTCAGATCGACGGTCGCGCCCGAGGCCAGGGTGCCAATGGCGATGAAGTTCACATTGGCGCCGACCCCGGTGGTCAGCGAAGTCTGATTGGTGGGAAGAATCGTGAGCGAGAGCAGCGGCTCCGGACTGGCGGGGATGGTTACCGTCAACGTCGAGGCGCCCGTGACCACCGTGCCATCGACAGGATTCGTCGCGATGGCCGTGATGGTCGTCGTGCCGGAACCCTTCGCGGTAGCGATTCCGGTGGCGGAATCGATCGTCGCCACGCCGGGGCTGCTGGAATTCCAGATCGCTGGCGCGACCGTCAACGCCGGCGACGTCCCCGGAACCGTCCAGCTCATATTGGTCAGGTTCACCGTAGCGCCCGACCCGGTGGTGGCGATGGCCACGAAGTTGGCCTGTTGCCCGACGGCCGTGGCCGTCTGCGTGGCGGGAAGGATCGCCATCGACACGATCAACTCGTTCGGCGAAGTGGAGGCCTTTACCGTCAGCGTCGCGCTGGCGTTCAGCAAGCCGCCGTAGCCCGACATGCTCGCGGAAATTGTCGTTGAGCCCACCGACAACGCCGTTGCCAGCCCCGAGGAACCGATGCTGGCCACCGCCGGAGCGCTGGACTTCCAGGTCACTTGGCTAGTCACATCTTGACTGGAGAGATGCCCCGTGCTGCCGTAAGTCCCGGTCGCGGCGAATTGCACCGTCTGGCCCACGCCCACGGTCTGAACCAAAGGACTTATCGAAAGGGAATTCACTTGAGATACAGCGCAGCCGGCAACCACTACCGCGAGGGCGATGGATAACAGTCCCCCCAAGCAAGAACGACTAGACATACTTGATCTCCTGGCAACTCTGGCCGGCCGGTTCCAATCGAGCCACATCCCGGCCTTGGATCCTTGGTAATTTGCGGCAGGGTGGATACGCCTAAACCCGTCTCGGCTTCGCCGTTCCGCGCCCATTTGAATACTATTCTCTACCCTCGACTCTAAGCCTTCAAACTACGCTGCCGCCGGGGCGGCAAAACCGTCTTCCCCGCGCGGAATCTAAACGGTTAATAAAGGCACTCGATTGACGCCAGAATCGGCACTTCCATGCAGGTTTTCCGCCGCTGAATAGGACGATACCCCCCAACCCGCCGCCGCGTCGAGTCCACGCCGGGAGACACACCGAAATCGTCTCCTTTGCTGCCTTGTTCAGCCCCCGCCGCCCCTTCCACTTTGCCCTCGCCGCCGCCAACCGCTACACTTCTCCCATCATGGCCATTGCGCGCGACAACACTCCGGAACGGCTGGTCAGCGCCTCGCGCGCCGACGAAGAACAGGGTTTCGAACTCAAGCTGCGCCCCCGCTGGCTCGGCGAGTTCATCGGCCAATCCAAAGCAAAAGAACAACTTGCCATTGCACTGGAGGCCGCCAAGTCGCGCGGCGAGGCCCTCGACCACGTGCTCCTCTTCGGGCCCCCAGGACTGGGCAAGACCACCCTGGCCACCATCATCGCCAACGAGTTGGATGTCGGCTTTCAGCAAACCTCCGGCCCGGCCCTGCAGATTCAAGGCGACCTGACCGCCATCCTCACCAACCTGCGCGAGCGGCAGGTGCTATTTTTGGATGAAATTCACAGGATGCAGCCGGTCCTCGAAGAAAAGCTCTATACCGCCCTCGAAGACTACAAACTCGACATCATCATCGGCCAGGGCCCCGCCGCCCGCACCCACGTGATGGAGATTCGCCCCTTCACCTTCATCGGCGCCACCACCCGGCCCGGCCTGCTCTCCTCACCGCTGCGCTCCCGCTTCGGCATTCTGCTGCGCCTGGAGTTCTACACCGAAGACGACCTGCGCTTCATCGTCACCCGCTCCGCCGAGGTGATGCAGATTCCCATCGACCAGGACGGCGCGGCGGAGATCGCCCTGCGCTCCCGCGGAACACCGAGAATTGCCAACCGCCTGCTGCGCCGGGTGCGCGACTACGCCCAGGTCCGCGGCAACGGGGTCATCGACCGCGCCACCGCCAACGCCGCCCTCACCCTGCTGGAAGTGGATGCCCACGGCTTCGACGAGATCGATCGCAAGCTGCTGCTGGCCATCATTCAGAAATACGACGGCGGCCCGGTGGGCTTGAGCACTCTGGCCGCTACCCTGGCCGAGGAACAAGACGCCCTGGAAGAGGTCTACGAGCCGTTCCTCATCCAGATCGGCTTTCTCGACCGCACTCCGCGCGGCCGCGTGGCCACGCGCCTGGCCTACGAACACTTTGGATTGACCGTGCCCGGCCGTCAGGCCCCGCTGTTTTAGAAAGAAGCACCGGATTTATCAACGAAGCATCGTTCTTAGGAAAGAAGCACCGGGCTTAGGAAAGAAGCACCAGCTTTGGGAAAGAAGAAGCGGCTTTGGGAATAATGCACCGTGCCCCATCCATTTCGCGTTCTTTGCGAAATGGGTGGGAAAGCACAAGACTCAACTTTCAGGCTTTTCAGGAGCTTTCCATGGCACTTACCGAATCCACCATGCTGGAACTGGGCACCACCGCCCCCGACTTTGCTCTGCCCGATGCAGTTAGCGGCAAGACCTTCCGCCGCGACGATTTTCGCGGGCAAAAAGCGCTGCTCGTGATGTTCATCTGCACCCACTGCCCCTACGTGAAGCACATCGAGAAGGGCCTGGCGCAACTCGGCGCGGACTACGCCGCCAAGCCGTTTGCCATCGTCGCCATCAGCAGCAACGATGTCGCCACCCATCCCGCCGACAGCCCCGCCGGCATGAAGCAGCAAGCGGAAACCTACGGCTTCAACTTTCCTTACTTATACGACGAGACGCAGGCCGTGGCTCACGCCTACAAAGCCGCCTGCACGCCGGACTTCTTTCTCTTCGATGAGAACTTCAAGCTGGTCTATCGCGGCGAGTTCGATCGCAGCCGTCCCGGCAACGGCGTCAAAGTGACAGGAGAAGACCTGCGCGCCGCCATCGATGCCGCCTTGGCAGGCAAGCCGCCGCTCCAGGACCAGCGCCCCTCCATCGGCTGCAATATCAAGTGGAAGGCGTGATACCCTCGGTGATGCTGTAGAAGGGCTTTGCAATTAGTGCAATTTCGCCCTCCTGCTGCGGGGTCAAGAAGAGTATGTCAAGGCTCTCGGTTGGCTTGAAATGCTGACGAAACGCATTTCTTATCTCGCGAATTGCGGCTTGTGACCGCTTGCCGTTCCCCCTCAAACACAGGGCTACGTGTTGGTGTAATTGATTCCCGTAGCTGACCCTCGCAAGGTACGCAGTCTGAATCTCCATGGCCGGTTGAAACGACCCTATAATCTTTCCCTTCAAGTCTCGTTCAACCGGCCCGTCTTGTTCGCCAAGAAAATGGATTTCTTGAACCTCCATCCGATCCATGGACTTACATCCTCACCCCTCCGACCGAGAGGGCCGGTTTTCTATTCCCTATTCCCTATTCCCTATTCCCTGTCTTACAATTCCAGCCCCTTCAGATACTCGCGGAACTTCGGCCCCAGGTCCGCCCGCTTGAGCGCGAACTCGACCGTCGCCTGTAACATGCCGAATTTATCGCCGGCGTCGAAGCGCTTGCCCTCGAAGGTATAGCCGAATACCTTTTCTTCCTTAGCCAAAGCCTTGATGCCGTCGGTAAGTTGTATCTCGCCCCCCGCGCCGGGCTGGGTCTGCTCCAATAACTCGAAGACCCGCGGAGTCAGCACATAGCGGCCGATGATGGCGTGATTGGATGGCGCTTCCTCGAACTTCGGCTTCTCCACCATGCCGGTGCAGTTGAAGAGGCGCGGGTTGGCGGCGTCCTGCGAGCCGGCCAGCACGCCGTACAAGCTGATTCCCGGCCCGTCGATGGTTTGGGTGGCCAGCACCGAGCCGCCCTTCTCCTCGAAGACGCCGATCATCTGCTTCAAACAAGGAACCTCTGCGTCGATCACATCGTCGGGCAGGATCACGGCAAACGGTTCGTCGTCCACCAAGTCCTTGGCGCAGAGCACGGCGTGGCCCAGCCCCAGCGGCTCCTTTTGGCGCACATAGCTGATGCGGGCCAGCGCCGAGACCGTGCGCGAGAGCGCCAGCAACTCCGCCTTGCCGCGCCGTTCCAGGGTCGCGTCCAGTTCGTAACTGATGTCGAAGTGGTCTTCCATGGCGGTCTTGCCCCGCCCGGTGACGATGATAATGTGCTCGATCCCCGAGGCAATGGCCTCTTCCACGCCGTACTGGATGATGGGCTTATCGACCAGCGCCAGCATCTCCTTGGGAATGACTTTGGTGGCCGGCAAGAAACGCGTGCCTAAGCCACCCGCTGGAAAGACCGCCTTGCGAACTCGCTTGCTCATTCTCTCGTCCCCGTTCCGTTCAGAGTTACATTGGGCGTCTAAGCCCGGCAACTGAAAGCATACTCGAATGAAGGCTGCGTGCGCCCCCGGTCTCGATTTTGAGACCGGGGAAACCACAACGCTACCAACCCTGCTCTCACAGCGCCGGCGAGTCGTCTCCCAGCATCGCCTGCCGCACGATCTTGATGGGCGGAAAACCCTGCCGCAAGAAGTTATTGTGGAACTCTTCCAGCGAGAACGCCGCGCCCTGCTTCTCTTCCATATCATCGCGCAGCTTCATGATTTCTAGCTTGCCCAGCGTGTAATAAAGATACGTCGGATCGCTGGTGCCGCGCTTGGCTTCTACCGTTGCCGTCTCCTTCGACTGATAGCCTTCCTTCTGGAAGAACGCGACTGCCTCGTCGAAGCTCATCTTGCCGGTGTGCATCTCGATGCCCACGATGAAGCGCGCATTGCGCAGCAGCGCGTCTTGCAATTGGCCAAGCCGCAGGAACTTCGACTCCCGCTCGTCCTTTGCGCCCACGCCCGGCTGGCCGTAACCCTCGTCGAGCATCATCTGCTCGGTGTAATGCGCCCATCCTTCCACATTGGTGGTTGCGCCCAGCAGTTTGCGCACCCGGCTGGGGGCTTGCGGCACCCAAAGAAACTGGATGTAATGGCCCGGATACGCCTCGTGCACCGCCGTCGAGATCACCGTGCCCACATTGAACGAGTGCATGAAGCCTTCCACTTCTTCCGGCTTCATCGAAGGATCGGGCAGAGTCACGTTGAAGTAGGCTTCCGTGGCATGGGTTTCGAACGGTCCCGGCGTATCCATGCTGGCAAAGGTGGTGGCGCGCATGAAGGGCGGCGTCTCTTCCACGATAGGCCGCACCTTGGATGGAATCGTAACTATATGATGCGTGCGGATGAAGTTATCGAGCCCGTCGAAGGTGGCGCGGAACGCGTCGAGTAAGTGATCGGGCGCGGGATGATTCTGCCCCAGTTGCTCGACCACGGCGCGCGCATCCTTGTTCGGCTCCAGCTCTTTGGCAATCTCGTTGAAATGCGCTTGATTCTTTTTCAGATCGCCCCAGCCGATATTCAACAACTTATCGAGCGGAAGGTCCACCATCTCGTCGTAGGCGAGTTTCTTCGAAAAGGCCTCCGCGCCGATGCGATAGTCGCCATTCGACCTTGGTAACAGATCCGTCTTCAACCAATCGAGATAGCTCTTCAACCCGCCAATCACCGCGGCGTTGGTTTGCGCAAACTCCGCCTTGAGCGCAGTATCTTTGGCGTCGGCAAAGGCCAGCGGCACATCGTGCTCGAAAAAGCTGACGATGTCCGGTAACTGCTCGATGGCAATCTCTGTATAGATGCGCGGCGGGTTCTTCAGATTCAGACGCGCATTGCGGAACAGCGCGGGCATCTGCTTTTCGCGCTCGACCAGCGACCGCAACCGCTCGTCCGGCGAGGCGAACTTGCGCTCCATGAGAGCAAAGGCTCCCTGCGCGCAGGCGCTGGAGTAGTTATCCGCGTTCTTCTCCCATGGACGAATACTCTCCAGCGTCAGCAGCTCCGAGCGGATATTGGAAAGTACAATATAGCGATCCGTCCTAGGGACGAAATCGCATTCAATGTCTTCGCAATTTGGGCGAATCGCCAAAATGCGCTTTTCGAATTTCTTCAGGTCCGCGATCTCGGCATCGATACTCTTGCGCGAGTAATCCTCTAGCTGCGCGTCGTACTGGTGGTAACCCACGAGGGTTCCGCCGGTCGGCGCGTAGTGAAAGTAAACCTCGTCGAGATACTCGTTCGAGATCCTCTCGAATTTCTCTTTCCAAGTATCGTTCGCGGCATGGGAAGGTATTGCGGAAGACATACACACTCCAAGAACAACGGTCGCAAGAGTCTTTCTCATCGCATCTCTTTTCAATAAAGTCTGTTGCTCATCCTAGAATCTGTTCCGGCGCCAGGTTTTCGATCAGCTCGTGAATCTCCAGCAAAACTTCGTCGGGCCGCGTGGCAGCCAAAGGATACTTCAACAACCCCTGCGGTGTGAACTGCGCCCCGCGCTTGGCGTTCTTGGCCACCAGGCGCATCAGCCGCTGCGGATCGACCGAGGCGTTCTCCATGAAGCGTATCTGCACCTCGGCGCGCTTGCGGTCCACCTGGGCGATGCCGATGCGCTCGCACTCCAACCGCACCAGCGCCGCCTCCAGCAGATAGACGGTGGCGTCGGGCGGCGCGCCGTAGCGGTCTTCCATCTCCGCGCGCACCTCGGCCACCGCCTTTTCGCTGGCTGCTCCGGCTATCTTCTTGTACAGGCGCAGCCGCTGATTCTCTTCCGGCACATAACTCTCGTCGATGCGCAGCGCGATGCCCAGGCTAAGCTGCGTGGCCGGGCGCTCCTCGCTGCTTTCGCCCTTCATCTCCTTCACCGCGGCTTCCAGCATCGAAGTATATAACTCGAAGCCAACGGCCTCGATGTGTCCGCTTTGCTCGCCGCCCAGCATGTTCCCGGCTCCGCGCAACTCCAGATCGAGCGCCGCGATCTTGAAGCCCGCGCCCAGATCGCTGAACTCCTTCAATGCCGCCAGCCTTCTGCGGGCAATGTCGGTGAGTTCTTTCTCTGGGGGAATGAGCAAATATGCATAGGCGCGCCGGTTCGACCGGCCCACGCGCCCGCGTAGCTGATATAACTCGCTGAGCCCGTGCCGGTCTGCGCGATTGATAAGTATGGTGTTGGCCAACGGTATGTCGAGGCCGTTCTCGATGATGGTGGTCGCCACCAGCACGTCGTACTCGCGGTGCATGAAGGCCAGCATGACCCGTTCGAGTTCCGTCTCGCCCATCTGCCCGTGGCCCACCACTACACGCGCCGCGGGCACCAACTCCTGAATCCGCGCGGCAATCTCGTAGATCGACTCGACGCGGTTGTGAACGAAATAGACTTGCCCCCCGCGCTCCAGTTCCACCTCGACCGCCGAACGCACAATCTTTTCGTCGAACTTGGCCACTACGGTTTGAATCGCCATGCGATCCTTGGGCGGCGTCTCGATCACGCTCATGTCGCGCAAACCCACCAGCGACATGTGCAGGGTGCGCGGGATGGGCGTGGCGCTCATGGCGAGCACGTCGATCTCCTTGCGCATCTGCTTCAGCCGCTCCTTGTGGCGCACGCCGAAGCGCTGCTCCTCGTCCACAACCAACAAGCCGAGATCCTGAAACCTGATGTCCTTCGAGAGGATGCGGTGCGTGCCGATGAGGATGTCTATCTTACCCGTCTCCACGCGCGCCACGATGTCTTTCTGCTCCTTCGCGGTACGGAAGCGCGAGATCATCTCGACATTGATGGGAAACTGCGAGAATCTCTTCTTGAACGTCTCGAAATGCTGAAAGCTCAGGATGGTTGTCGGAGTTAGCACGGCAACCTGCTTGCCATCCTGCACGGCCTTGAAGGCGGCGCGCATGGCCACTTCCGTCTTGCCGTAGCCCACATCGCCGCACAGCAGTCTATCCATGGGCGTGGTCGATTCCATATCGTATTTAATCGCTCGGATCGCCGATAACTGATCGTCGGTTTCGTTGTAGTCGAACGACTCCTCGAACTCATGCTGGAACTCGTTGTCCTTGGAGAACGCCGTTCCCTGCGCGGTGGTCCGCTCGGCATATAACTTCAATAACTCGCCGGCCATGTCCTGCATGGCCTTGCGCACCCGCGCTTTGGTCTTGCTCCACTGCTGCGAGCCCAACTTGTTCAGCACCGGCGCCGGTCCGGTGTCGGTGGAGCGGTATTTCTGAATCAGATCCAGGCGAGTCAGCGGGACATATAACTTGGCGGACTCGGCAAACTCCAGGATCATGAACTCGACCGAAAGCCCGTCCTGCACGATTTCTTTCAGACCCTGATACTGCGCGATGCCGTGCTCCACGTGGACCACGTAATCGCCGATGGTCAGGTCGCGGAAGTCCGAGACAAAGGCCGCCGTCTTCGATCGCTTGGGCTCGGGGCGCGCGGCCACGTCGGCGTCGTCGGAGAGATCGTTGGCCCCGAAGACAATCAGGTTCGAATCGATGAAGTTGACGCCGTTGGACAAGGGTGTGCGCACGATGACCGGCACGCGCAGGTCGCCGGCCAGGTAACTGCCCTCGTCCAGCACCGTCTCGCCGCCAGGCCGTGCCGCGCGGCTGCCCAGCCGGTAGGGAATCTGGTACTCGCGCAGCACGGTGGCCATGCGCTCCACGTCGCCCTGGTGGGGCGCGGCCAGCACGATCCGCGCCTCCGTGGCCATCAGCGCGCGCAACTGTTCGGTCAGAGCGGGAATCGACCCGTGAAAGCGCAGCGTGGGGCGGGTGCTCAGCTCGATTTCGCCCAGGGTCTTGTCGTCGTCGAGCACATCCACCACGCCGAGCTGGTCGAGGTCCAGGCCCATGTGGGCATCGAGATACGCCGTCAGCATCTCCGGGCGCAGGTAGATGTCCTCGGGGCCGATCAGCGAGCCGATGCCCGAGCGCTCGTGGCGCTGCTCGACTTTGTTCCACCAGCGGTCGATCTGGTTGCGCACCATGGCCGGCTCGTCCACAAACAAGGCGCACTTGGGAGCTAGCTTGAGCAAGTGGCTGTGGGCTCCGGCCACGGCGCTGAAAAACTCCCATCCCGGAAAAACGCTGACCCCACCGGCGGCGGCCAGGTCGTTGGCCAGTTCCTCGTCTTCCCCGGCGTCGTTGGTTTCAAGTCGCTGGCGGCTCAGGCGTCCGTGGACGGCGGCCAGCAGGCGCTCCGTCACCGGAGTCTCGGTCAGCGGCAGCAACTGCGTCTCGTCCAGGCCGGATTGCGAGCGCTGCGTCTCGGGGTCGAATTTGCGGATGGTTTCGATCTCGTCGCCGAAGAATTCGATGCGCACCGGGCGGTCGGATTCCGGCGAGTAGACGTCCAGGATGCCGCCGCGGCGGGTGAACTGCCCCGGCATCTCCACCAGGTCCATTTGCGTATAGCCCACACTGGCCAGGTGGCCGGTGAGCACCTCGACGTCCACCTCTTCGCCGCGCTTGAGGGTCACCGCCAGGCCGGCGTAGTAGTCGCGATCGAACAGCCGCAGCGCCGCCGCCTCGACCGGCGCAATCAGGATCGAGACTGCTCCGGTGGCCAGCTTGAAGAGCGCCGCCGCCCGCTCTTCCTGCACGTCGGGATGGGGCGAGAGGTTTTCGAAAGGGAGGACGTCGTGGGCCGGCAGGCGGACGACCAGGGCCGGGTCCACCGCGCCGGTCAGCTCGCAGCCCGCGCGCAGGGACTGCTCCAGCGTCTCGGCGGCTCGATTGTCGGCCACCAGCACAATCACCGGTTGCTTGGCCGCCCGCGCAAAGAGAGGAATGTAGAGGGACCGCGCCGTCACCGTCATGCCAGACACACGTCTGCGCCCCGCACCCAGGCTGAGATGCCTGCGCACGCGCTCGAAGGCGGGAGAGTGCTCCAGCTCCGCAAAAATCTCGCGGACGAACGGGAGGATCATGTGCTTTCAGTCTAGCAGCGAAGCGAAAAGCGGGTCAGCGCCCGATTGCTGCTCGATGGCGTCTATCTGACTTTCTTCACGGTAGCGACGAACCGCCGCAGTTCCTTGCCGCTCGCGGTCTGCCAGAGGCGCGCCGTGCCGTCGTTGCTCCCCGTAAGGATCGTCTGGCCGTCGGGAGAAAAGGCCACCGCGCGGAGGTCGGCGGTGTGCCCCTCGAAGCTCCGCACTTCCTTTCCCGTAGCCGCATCCCAGAGACGCGCCTTGGCAAAGCGTTCGCCGGTCAGCACGAAGCGGCCGTCGGGCGAAAGCGTAGCCGCGTTGGGGAGGGCATCGAAGGCCCGCTGTTTCTTGCCGCTGGCCGCGTCCCACAGTTGCACCTCGATCAGGTTGGCAACCAGCACGCGCCGCCCATCGGAAGAAAAGCCGACGGAAACCACGGAGTAGGGCAGGTGCCGGCTATAGTGCTCCTTGTTTTCCGGATGGGCCTCGAACGTACGCACCTGCTTGCCGGTAGCCGCATCCCAAAGGAGCGCCGTCTCGTCGTAACTGCCGGTCAGCGCCCAGCGTCCGTCCGGGGAAAAGGCCACCGCGTTCACGTCGCCGCCATGGCCGGTGACGCGCCGCAACTCCTTGCCTGTCGCCGCGTCCCACAGGCGGGCGGTCCGGTCCCAGCCGCCGGTCAGCACCTGCCTCCCGTCCGGGGAAAAAGCCACCGCATTCACCGCGTACTCGTGCCCCTCGAAGCGCCGCAACTCCTTGCCCGTAGCCGCATCCCACAGCCGCGCGGTCGCGTCGCGGCTGCCGGTCAGCACGAAGCGGCCGTCGGGCGAGAAGGCGACAGCGACCACCGCGCCGGAATGGCCCGCAAAGCGCCGCAGCACTCTTCCGCTGGCGGCGTCCCAAAGCCGCGCCAGGCGGTCGTCGCTGCCGGTCAGCACGGTGCGGCCGTCCGGGGAAAAGGCCACGGCGTTCACCGGAACAGGAGGCTGCGGCTTTGGTACCGCCTGTCCAACCAAGGCCCACGCAGCGAATCCCAGCCACAACCCTGCACACACCGGGAAGATTCTTGGCAAATGCGGCACAACGCGCCTCCGGAAACCTCGCGGCTGAGAAGAGCAGGTGAGTGCTGGAGGGCCCGGCTTCCACTCGCTCCCGCCCGGCGGACCAAAGCACCCGAGCGCCGGCAGCCCGGCTGTCCGCTCCTTCGCGAAGTTGGCAAGGATGGTAAACCCTCAGCCGCGGCCTTGGCAGGATCGAACGCCGAATCGCCCGCTTGCCATTGGCGTCGCTCAACTTGCCGTCTCCCGTTCCGCTGCGGGTTCTGCTCCAGGACCGGGTACCGATCTGGATGCGTCTCAACTCCAACCTGGCGCGTCCCTTAAGCAGCCGGCCATCAAATAGGCTTATAATTCGGGCGAGAAAACAAACAGCTGCACGTGGCCTGTTCCGGGCGTTCGCAACTGAGGAGGCTACCAAGTTGAACCCATTTTTGCTGCTTTCCGCGATGATTTTGTTTGCGTTTACACCCGCACCCATGCCGGGGCCAGCGTCCCAGGATGCGGCACCGCCGCCGGTCGCCACGCAGGCCAAGAGCCACACAAAGATCACCCCTGACACCCAGGCCAAGGCCAAGAAGCTGTATGCGGTGGACTGCGCCATGTGCCACGGCGACAACGGCAACGGCCAAACCGATCTGGCCAAGGATATGGGCCTCAAACTAGGCGACTGGAGCGACCCCAAGACCCTGGCCGGCAAGACCGACGAAGAGCTGTTCGCCTTCATCCGCAAGGGCAAGGACAAGATGCCCGCGGAAGATTCAAGCCGCGCCAAGGACGACGAGGTGTGGAACCTCGTGGCCTACATCCGCGCCATGCCCAACATGCCCAAAGAAGCGCCGCCTGCGCCCGATGCGGCCCCGCCCACCAACTAGTCCAACCCTCTCTCCCGGCGCCCCACGTCTCCCCAGCGAGACGCGGGGCGTCTTTTATTTTGGGCCAGCCAGTACGATTCTCACTCCCGGCGTCTATTCCCCGCCCACCGCCTTCAAAAACGAATAGAAAAAGTCCAGCGACTTCCAGTAGGAGTCGACCGGCAGGCGCTCGTCCTGCCCATGGGCGCGATCGTCGTCCCGCTCCAGGGCGATGGCCGAGTAGCCATAGCAGGGGATCCCCGCCTGGGCAAAGTAGATCGAATCGCTGGCCCCGTTCTCCATCACCGGGGTGACCGGCACGCCCGGCCAGAGGACCTGGGTGAGCCGGGTCAGCGGCTCGAAGACCTCGGCAATCGGAGCCGGCGGCGTCATGGCCTTCCGCTCCGGCGCGGTGTCGGAGACAACGTACGAATCCGAAACATACTTCACGCTCAGCTTGGCGTCGGCGAAGAGGGCAATCAACTGTCGGCGAATCTCCTCCGGCGAGTGGCCAGGGAAGATGCGGCAGTTCACGTTGGCCTGGGCGGTCTGGGCCAGCGCGTTGGGGGCGTGCCCGGCCTTGAGCATGGTGGCCACGCAGGTGGTGCGGAAGTTGGAGTTGAAGCTGGGCTCGGCGCTGAGCCGCGCGGCCGCTGCCTGGTCCGGCGGCGTGGCCAGAATGGCGCGCATGTCCGACGCGGTCTGCCCGGTCTCCTGCGCGGCCAGATTCTTGAAGTAGGTGCGGGTCACCTCGTTCAGCTCGAAGGGAAACGCGTAGGCGGCCAGCTTGTCAAGCGCCGCGGTCAACTCGTAGATGGCGTTGTCCGGCCGCGGCCGCGAGCTGTGCCCGCCGGCGTTGGTCGCCGTCACCTGAAAATCGGAGTAGACCTTCTCGGTCGCCTCCACATCGGCCGCCACCGCGCGCCCGTGGTCCAGCTCCACGCCGCCCGAGTCGGGATTGATGACCCAGGCCGCGTCCACCAACTCGCGATGCTGCCGCACCAGCCAATCCGCGCCGTTGAACTTGCCGCTCTCCTCGTCGGCGGTGAGCGCCAGCAGGATGTCGCGCCGGGGCCGGTAGCCCTCGCGGTGCAGGCGCAGCAGCGTGGCCACCAGCGCGGCGTCGGAGTCCTTCATATCCTGCGTGCCCCGGCCATAGTAGTAGCCGTCCTTCTCAACAAACTCGAAGGGGTCGGTATGCCAGTCGGAGCGCAGCGCCTGGACCACGTCCATGTGGCAGAGAAACAGCACCGGCTTCTGGGTCGTCGGACCGGCGGCGCGCAGGCGGACGACGAGATTCATCTTGCGCGCGTCGGGACCGAGCAGATGCACGTCCTCGGCAGGAAAGCCCGCGTCCAGAAACCGCTTCTGCATCGCCGCCGCCCCGGTGGTCACGTTGCCCAGCGGCGTGTCGGTGGTGTTGATCTCGATCAGTTCCTTGAAGATGGCCCGCGCCTCGGCCCGGTCGGCGGGCGACGCAGTAGGCAAGGGGCTTTGGGCGAAGAGCGGCGCGGCAAGGACGAAAGCAAGGGAAGCAAGGCAAGCGGGGAAAACGATTCGGCGCATGGGGGAATTGTACGAGAGGCGCATTCCGGTCGCTGGCTTCGGGAAAAAGGGGGGTTTGCTTTTCGAGGTCCCAAATGCAAGACGGGAGCCCCCGGCCCCGGTCTTGATCGGAAACCGAATTTCGTGGGCTACCTAACGGCCTTCTGCTACGCGGGCCCGCGCTACCGCTCCAACAGTCTTCCTCTCGGTCAAAACCTGTGCGATCTTTTTTCCGCGCCTCGTCAGGCCTTTCGTGAGCTTGTCACGCTCGACAGCTGTAAGGTCCTTGCGCTTCGCGATGTAAGTCAGTGCTGCAGCTTCACTGAAAGAAACCGTCATCATACACCGTCCTATCGACCGTGACTTGATTTTACTTCAGTTTTTTGCGTCTGCTGTCAACAATTGGGTGGAGTCCGGCCAAGATTGGATAACCGCTCCATCCACCGTCGTCACGACCGTCTGCTGTCCATTCCCGCTCATATTTCACGGTGAGGTTCAATACCAAGGCGCTTGCGTCGCTTGGCAATTCCAATTCTCTCACCCCAGTAAAGGGATCTCGCCACATCGCGACTGTCCCGGAACGATCCTGTGTGCCGGGTGTCCCTTTTGACAGCCGGGACATTCCTGCGCTGGTTAGCGTCAGAACAGAACTTCCCGGGTCATCGGCAAATGCTGACGCGTAACGCCCGGGCCACCGGTTGGAAATCTGCGGTCCGTCCGAAAGGAGCGCGATAATCAGGTTAGGGCCTACCGCCCTAAGTATATCCCCAACCGGATCTGGACGCGCAAGATCCTCGCAGATCAAGACGGACATAGTCAGCCACTGCCGTACGGTCGCAAACGCGATGGAACGCGGCCCTAAAGAAATACTCTCCCACCAATTCGCCTCTGGTTGCAAGTTGGTCCCAATACCGTACTGAACGATTTGGGGCTTCGTGATCTTCCATCGATGGTGTTTGCTCTGCTCGAATCGTCCCTTAAGAACAAGATCCCTCCTGAGTCGAATTGCCATGTCTAGGAGCGCCTGATTGCTGCCGCACTTCATGCGTTGTGCAGCGGACCCCACTCCGGCGATAAGGCAGCGAGAGGGAGTGACAATCCCTGCCGAGAGCCTGCCAAACTCCTTCCGCGACATCGCAAGCTCTGGAAATACAACGCCGTCTATCTTTCCAATTCTCTCTTCAGCAGATCGGACCAGCCGCCGAACAAATGGCAGAGGAGGACCTGGCGGCGCATCATAAGTAAACAAACCATAATCACTCGGGATCAGGCGATCCTGTAGCGGCTTCCTACTGACGTCCCTGAATTGACTAGGGCAGACCTCTTTTGGCCACGGAACCAACAGAAGGTTAAATGTATGCGGCGAATCCTTTTCCGCGGCGCTAAACCACTCTGCTCGGACACCGGGCGCTTGGCAATATGCAAGATGATGTGAGAATGAGCGGATTGTCAGCCCGTTTTGCGGGGTGTGCATCTTCGGCAGTACCCGCGCCCTGCTGGGGTGAATTCCTTTACAAAGAGTTGCCCCCAGATTCTTGTTCAGGCCTGTCTGAAGAAGTTGAAGGTCCGCATGCCTGGAGAATGAGCAGTGGGTCTCCCCGGCATTATCGAAACTGTAAATGCCAAGACTATGGCTTGCCGCATCCGCGCTGCTCAGCAAATCCAAAAGCGCAACGACGCATTGCTTCTTGTTGCGCAATTCTTGAATTGCGACGTTCTTCTCTTTGACTATGTCGCTCCATTTCCTTTGTAGCTCTTGTGGAAGAGGACCGTCAGTATTGCAAGCCTTCCTCCAAGCCTCCCCAGCGATCTCAATACGCTTCGCTCTCTCTTCACTATTGGTGCCCACCAGGTGAAGCGGGGAGGCCTCCACGAACACGGAGTAGGCTCCTGATCGCTGCAAAAGCGATGCACAAAGGCAAAAGACATCTGGTGGCCACCTTGGAATCTTCCCGGTCTCCGTTATCCCTGGGTAAAAATACTCAAGCTTCTCCCCAACCGTTTCTGGGACAGGGCGAGTACCTTTCGGCTCCGTTCTCTCGCGCGCGGTCTGCTTCCCACGAAGGGGGCCTGTTACCGAAGCTTTCTTATTCCTCAAGGCGACTCTTCCCTACTGGCCGGAAATTGACAATCTGGGTCCGCTCCATCGCTTCGAACTCTTAGCGGCTGCAAGCATGAACGATTTCGCATGATGGGCGATTTGTAATTGGCGATTCATCGGTGCACGAATTATACAACGTCATTTCGCATGCGACCGGGTGCCCCAAGTCTCGATTCTGAGACCTGGACACCCTCGAGAGATGGACATCCGAAAGAGTCGGGGCCGGTGGCCCAGTCACCAGACAACTATGAGCGATAGGAAGCTGTGCCCCGTTCATCGCAGTCCTATCGCGATGAGCGGGCGCAGGGATCGGATTGTGACAGCTCTTTCAATGCTCCATGTAGCGCAGCGCAATGCCTGCAGGATGTCCTCGCGCTCCAGATACGGATAGTCGGCAAGAAGCTCGTCGATGCCGATCCCGGCTCCGATCTGGCCGACGATCATGCCGACCGTGACCCGCATTCCCCGAATGCAGGGGCGGCCGCTCATCCTATCCGGACTTTGCGTAATGCGGTCCAAATCCGCCATGCGGGACTGTTTCTTGAAACTCATTGCCATGGCAGAAGACCGAGAATCGGGTCTCAAGAATCATTTGGCGGGTGGCCCCGGCCCCAGTGACCTTTCCCAGCCGTCCGGCTGCGCCTCTGTTCCTCATGCACCCCGGAATCACCTTCAACTTCTCTTCGGGCCAGCGGAGCTTGAACCCTGGAAATTGCTTTCCGTGCTAAATTCTCATCATGCAGGTGACTGTGGAGATCCCCGACGATATGGCGCGACGGCTCATGCCGCTCGGGCAGGATCCGGCGCGCGCGACGCTGGAAGCCGTGGCCATCGAGGGCTATCGTTCCGGCGCCCTGTCCGCGCTTCAGACGCGGCTTCTTCTTGGCTTCGAAACCCGTTATGAGCTTGACGGATTCCTCAAAGAGCACAACGTCTGGGAGCACGCGTATAGCTTTGAAGACCTCGAACAGGATCGGCAAACCCTGCAACAGCTCGAGGACCAGGGACGTCTGAAGGCATGATCGTCATCGCCGATACAACGCCACTGAACTATCTCGTTCTTATTGGCGAGATCGACTTGCTGCCGGCCCTCTACGAAAACGTCCTGATTCCCACGGAAGTGCACCGCGAATTGCAACGACCCAAGACTCCGGCCAGTGTTCGTGCCTGGACCGCAAGCCTTCCCGCGTGGTGTCAGGTGCGCGCCGTGGTGTCCGTTCCCGACGCCGCGCTGAACGAACTGGACGCCGGGGAGCGCGACGCGATCCTGCTCGCATTGGAAACCGGGATCGATACCCTGCTCATCGACGAGAGCGAAGGACGGCGGGAAGCGATGCGCCGCCACCTGCACGTCACCGGAACCGTCGCCGTCCTGGAAAAAGCCGCACGCAGCGGACTAGTCGATTTTCGCGCCGCGTTCCAACGTCTGGAACAGACGAGCTTCCGGCTTTCGAGCAGAATTCGCGACGAGTTTTTCAAGCGCAATCCATGATGGCGGGCGGCCCGTTTCTTGCCCTCCAACGAAGCCAATCGCTGCCCCGTTTCGCCAAGAGACTCGATCGGCGCGGCTTCATGGGCCCGCGCGCGATGCCCCTCCGAACTCTGCCCCCTGGGCGACCCGTGGCGCGCCAGTCAAAGCGGGGAAGAGCGCATCGCCGCAACAGGGTCGCCGATGGGCTTTCAAAACCCCCGCAACCAATCCGGCAGGCATTTCCCCGGAACGATCGTTGCGGTAGGGTTGAAGAGTGATCAAGCTCTCTTTTCTTCGTGAGAATCGCGCGAACCTCAAGCTGGGCCTGGTTGGCGCTGGAATTCAAGCATCGCGCACTCCGGCAATGCACGAGCGGGAGGCCGCGGAACACGGGCTGACCTGCCGGTACCAGTTGATCGACCTCGACGCCCTGGGATTGCCGGCCGATGCGCTGCCGGAGATCCTCGATGCCGCCGAGAGCGCGGGCTTTGCCGGCTTGAACATCACGCATCCCTGCAAGCAATCGATCCTGCCGCTGCTCAGCGACATTTCCCCGGACGCGTGTGTCGTCGGCGCAGTGAATACGGTGGTGTTTCGCGAGGGGCGGCGATTCGGTCACAATACGGACTGGCTGGGCTTTCGCGACGGTCTTCTGCGCGGGCTGGACGGCGCATGTCTGCGCCGCGTGGTGCAGCTCGGCGCGGGTGGGGCGGGGGCGGCAACGGCCTACGCGCTTCTCAAGGCGGGTTGTGGCCACCTCACGATCGTCGATCCCGAGGCCGGCCGTTGCCGGGCGCTGGTCGATCGCTACGGCGCGGAATTCGGCGCGGACCGCATCGTCATGTCCACCGACATCGCCGCCAGCCTTGCCGCCGCGCAAGGTCTGGTTCATGCCACGCCCACCGGCATGAAGAGCCACCCCGGAATGCCGCTGCCAGCCGGACTGTTGCGCCGCGATCTGTGGATTGCGGAGATTGTCTACTTTCCCATGGAAACGGAGCTTCTGCTGCGCGCGCGCGCGGCGGGCTGCCGCACTTTCGACGGCAGCGGAATGGCGGTGCACCAGGCCATCGAGGCCTTCCGGCACTTTACCGGCTTGGAGGCGAATGCAGATCGCATGCACCGGCACTTCGTTTCCCAACTGAATCCATAAGCGGCAGGTCGTTTATTCTGGGATAACTATGGCGCAACCGGACTCCTGCGAGCGATGACGATAGCCGAACACACGAGTCATCCTGCTTCACAGGCCGCCGCGGGGCTCGCCGCGGAGCCCGCCGGCCCCGGCGACGAAGCCTGCAAACGATGGTCTCGCCTCTCGCTGCTGGTGGTGGGACTGTGCTTTCTCATCAATGCCGTAGACGGCATGAACGTCTTGCTGATGTCGTATCTAGCGCCCTCGGTGGCGGCGGATTGGGGCCTGTCGCCGAGATCGCTCGGGGAAGTCTTCAGCGCGGGACTGGGCGGGATGGCGATTGGCGGACTCCTGATTGCCCCGCTCGGAGACCGCTACGGCAGGCGTCCGCTGATCCTTTGTTCGCTCGTGATCATGTCCGCGGGCATGATCTTGAGCGGATTCGCTGCCAGCGTCCTGGATTTCCTCCTCGCGCGCGGGATTGTGGGCATCGGGATCGGAACGGTGCTGGCTTGCATGACTGCGTTGGTGGCGGAGTTTGCGCCGCCCGGCAGGCGCAATTTTGCCGTGGGTCTGCTGCAAAGCGGCTACCCCATCGGGGCTACGGTTACCGGCTTTGCCACCGCCTGGGCGCTCACCAGCCACTCCTGGCGCATCGTGCTTCTCTGCTCCGGATTTGGCTCTCTGGTCCTGTTCCCGTTTGCCTTTGTGCTGTTGCCGGAGTCGGCTTCTTTCCTGATTTGCGTCCAGGGAAATCGATCTTTGGAGAAGCTGAACCGCATCCGCGGCCGCCTGGGTTCGCCTCCGCTGAGAGCCCTGCCAACGGTCGGCCATCCCGCACGGGGGACGAGCGTGCTGTCCACGCTGCTGGGCAAGCGTCTGCGCCACGACACGCTGCTGTTGTGGTGTGCGATCTTCTTCGGGTTCATGGTCCTTTACTCGATCGTGAGCTGGATACCCAAGTTGGCCATCGATGCCGGGCTGGATCCAAAGGCCGGGATTTATGCCGGAGCGGTCTACAATATCGGAGCTTTTGCAGGGACCGTCGCCCTCTCCCGTCTGGCCGACTCCGCCCGCTTGAAGTCGCTCATCGCCGGCTTCCTCTTGACCGCCGCCGCGCTTCTGGTTGTGTTCGGCGGTGTGAGGATGCCGCCCGGCGCGGTTCTGTTGACAGCCTTTGCCATTGGTGTGACCTTGCAAGGGGGATTCAATGGCATCTACCCGCTATCGACCTGTGTCTACCCCGTCGAGGTGCGCAGTTCCGGCCTTGGATGGGCGATGGGCCTGGGGCGAGGCGGCGCGGTGATCGGACCGATGATGGCCGGCTATATTCTGTCGTTGCATCTCCCCCTGGTTGTCCTGTTTCTCACGCTGGCGATTCCGCTGCTCATTGCGTCTCTGTGCGCAATCTCCATCCGCCAGCCCACGCATTAGCGCTGGCTTCCATCTGCACGCCTGCATCGATTCGTCCTACCAATTGCTCTCCACGGTCACAAGCCGGTGATGCAACCGGCTTTGAAAGGGCACGACTTTAGTTGTGCCGCAAGATGCTGATAATGAAGGATTTGATTTGGACCCCGAGGGGCGGCTTTCCGCATTTCAGACTTTCACCACAGTACTTTACGGAAGGCAAGGGCGACTTTCGCTTCGAGCATTCCCGGAGCCGGGATTGCCGATTGGCCACACGCCCCAAATCCCGATATTCGGGACATCGGAACGTGCGAAATGGCGCAGTCGGAGTTTTAGTTCCAGTGCTTCTTGTCTTCCGGGTCTTTGTCGATGGGCCGGCCGTAGCCGTCGATGTGGATGGTGCGGCCCTGACGGCGCATGTAGACCTCGAACTTGCGGCTGGCGCGGCGGCGCTTCCAGCGGTAGTAGCGATTCCGCAGCCCGTACCATTGTTCGCTCAAGGAGAAGCTGAAGCCTCGCCGCGATGCCAGCCGGACATACAGCAGCCCGGCCAGCGCCCCGCCCAACTGGGCAAAGGCGTACATGCGCTGCTGGCCGAAGAGCATGGCGATCGAGACCAGCGCATAAATCGCCACCAGGTACTTGGCCTTGATGCCGATGATGAAGAACATCAGGAACTGCACGTCACCGTAGAGCGCGCCGATGGCCACCAGCAGGCCGAAGATGCCGCCGAAGCAGCCAGTGAGTGCAACCGTGCCCGCATCGAAGCCCAGCGCGCCGCTGCACGCATAGATGGCGGTGGCGGCTGCCGCAGTCCCCAGCACCGAGACCACGTAAAGGCTGGTCACCCAGCTGGAGCTGTGAAAGTTCTCCAGAAAGCCCGCCAGGAACCACAGCGAGAGCAGCTCGAAGAGGGTTCCCATGAGCGCGCCGGGCGGATGCACCACGCTGTAGGTAAAGGGCTGCCAGAAACCGCCGTTCAAAAAGGAATGGGGTTCGAAGGCCAGGCCTCTGAGCAGGCCGTTGGCCATCGCGGGCAGCGCCAGCGCCAGCAAAGCCAGCCCAAAGTAGGCGAGCAGGTTCACCAGCACCAGGCGGCGGGTGGCGCCGTGGAACTCGGGCATCGCGAATTGGGTAGCGCCAAGCCTGGGCATAATGTGTCTCAGGTTAAACCGTTGGGCAGGCAAATGTCATGCGGGCTGGGGCGCCGGCGTCCTTCCGTTTCCGGCCGCGTTCCGCAATGGAACCATCTCCAACCCGCCAACCTGCATCCAAAGCTGAAAACCCCAGCGGCAATCTCCGATAGTGTGCGATGTTGGGTCCGTTTTGGGGTATGCTCTTGACCTGAGAGCGGGTTCTCCCCAAGAATAACGAAGTTGCACCGCGAAGTACCGTCATCCTAGAACACGAAATGCGACGAAAGAGAGGAGGCCGCCATGCCTAGCTGCCCAGAATGCGAGAATGATCTAGACATCGAAATGGACGAAGTCGAAGAAGGCGACGTTGTCGCCTGCGACGAATGTGGAACCGAGTACGAGGTGGTCGGCGTTGAACCGCTCGAGTTGTCGAGGGTCGACGGCGACCTGGATGAAGACGACGAGGAAATTTTCAGCGAGGACGAGGAGGAAGAGTGAGCTTTAAACGCACGAGTTTGGTGGCCGGGGTGGCGTTTGCCGCCCTGGCGGCAGGGTTGGTTCCCATGGGATCGCAAGGCGGCAGGTCGGCCTTGCCCATGGCGCAGGCGCAGAACCTGGGCCAGCGCGTCGTCTCGGGCAGGGTCGTGGACGCGAATTCTGTCGATGTGCCCAACGCCACCGTCTTCCTCAAAAACCTGAAGACCAAGTCGATCCGCAGCTACTCCTCCGCCAACGACGGCAAGTTCCGCTTTGCCCAGGTCAACATGGTGGAAGACTACGAGCTGTGGGCGGAAAAGGACGGCAAGAAAAGCGCCGTCAAGACCGTCAGCACCTGGGACACCCGCAAAGAGTTCGAGAGCGAGTTGAAGCTGAAGTAGGCATGTGCTCGCGGCATCTTTCGATGCCGTGAGCGGTCTCATCCCTCCAGCTTTTTGGTCACCAGTTCGTTGAGCAGCGCCGGGTTGGCCTGGCCCTTCGACGCTTTCATCGCCTGGCCCACAAAGAACCCCGCCATGGTCTTCTTGCCGGCGCGGTACTGCTCCACCTGCTTGGGGTTGGCGGCGATCACTTCGTCGATCAGCTTCTCAATCGCCGTGGCGTCGGTGATCTGCTCCGGCTTCTCCCGCTCGTAGACCGCGGCAAAGTCCTCGCTCTTCTCAAAACACACATCGAAGAGCTGCTTGAGCTGCTTGGAGCTGATCTTGCCCTCGTCCAGCAGATCGGCGGCCAGCACAATCCCGGCCATCGAGACGGGGGAATTCTCCTGCTCCAGGCCCAGGGCATTCAGCCGTCCGCCCACCTCGCTCAGCAGCACATTGGCCACGCGGCGCGGGTTGCGGGCCGCCTTGGCGGCAGCTTCGAAGCGATCCGCAAACTCCCGCGATGCGGTCAGCGTGAACGAGTCCTTCTTGCCGATCTCGTACTCGGCGATCATGCGGGCGCGCCGCGCCTCGGGCAACTCCGGAAGCTCCGCCCTCTTGCTCTCGATGTACTCGCGCGTCAGCACTAGCGGCGGCAGGTCCGGCTCGGGGAAGTAGCGGTAGTCGTGCGCCTGTTCCTTCGAGCGCATCGAATAGGTCCGGCCCTCGGCGGCGTTCCACAGCCGGCTTTCCTGGATCACCCGCCCGCCCGATTCAATGACCTCGATCTGGCGTTCGATCTCGTATTGAATTCCGGCGCGCACGTAGCGGAAGCTGTTGACGTTCTTCACCTCGGCCTTGGTGCCCAGGCGCTCCGCGCCTTTCAGCCGAACGCTGACGTTGGCGTCGCAGCGCAACGAACCCTCCTCCATGTTGCAGTCGGAGACCCCGCAATAGAGCAGGATTTCTTTGAGCCGCGTGAGGTACTCGAAGGCCTCGTCCGGGGTGTGCATCTCGGGGTCGGAGACGATCTCCGCCAGCGGCGTGCCGCAGCGGTTCAGGTCCAGTGACGTATGGTTGCTGGAGTCGGCGAGTCCGTCGTGGATGCTCTTGCCCGCGTCTTCTTCCATGTGCAGGCGGGTGATGCCGATGCGCCGCGTCCCGCCATCCGCCGTGGGCACCTCGATCCAGCCGTGCTCGGCCAGCGGCTTGTCGAACTGCGAGATCTGGTAGCCCTTGGGAAGGTCGGGATAGAAGTAGTTCTTGCGCGCAAAGATGGAGCGCTCGCGCACCTCGCAGTTGATGGCCAGCGAGGCCAGTGTGGCAAACTCGACCGCTTTCGCGTTCAGCACCGGCAACGCGCCGGGCAGCCCCAGGCACACCGGGCAGATGTTGGTGTTGGGAGCCACGCCAAACCGATTCGGGCAGCCGCAAAAGGCCTTGGTGGCGGTCAGCAGTTGCACATGGACTTCGAGTCCGATGACGGGCTCGTACTTGGCCAGAACTTCAGGAGACAGCGCGGCGGCGGGCATATTATCTACGATTTTAACGCGTCAGGACTTCCCGCCGGGCGGGTTGATTCCGGTATTCAGAAAGGAAACCGATTCGATTCCTGCCTGCTTGGTCAGCAGAATGCCCGGCCTATCGATTGGGTTCTGTGTGCCGTCTGCGTCCACAATCCAGGCGGCGTCCTCCAAGAACAACGACGCATCCTCCGGTTCGTCGGAGTAATAGCGAAGATATCCAATTACGGATCGATCTCTGGAAAGCTGAACCAGCACAAACGAACTTGGAATATCCTGAAACGCGTCATTCCAAATGGAACTGCGCGCCGTGCGCTGCGTGATGCTGAGCTTGCGCAAAAGCCGTAAAAGCCAATCGCGATTGAGGTTTGCGCTATACAGGATTGCCACTGATATAGCGAGCCCCGCCAAGACCGCCAAATACGGCCAATTCAACTGGAGGATGTATTGCTCAATTCCTGACGCAGTCTTCTTTTGCCACGAGAGGGGAAGTGAGTAGTTGAAGAAAGGGGATGCTATTAAATAAAGAAAGAAGCTGAGAATCAATGCCTCGATTACTCTATCGAGTTCGGTTTGTTTGGGTCGCACAGCTAGCCGTTGAACGAGGTAGGCACAGCTAAACCCTGGTAGCAGCAAGAGCAGAATCCCGAGTGCTTCGGTCGTGCCAGGCATAACAGCGCCCTTCGAACGTTACTTGGATCGCCCTGCGGGTGGGGGTTTCACGCCCTGAGGGCGTACTAGGTTTTCTGGCTTGACAGGTTTGAAGGACTGATTTCCGTTGGAGAGGCTTTTGGGCATGCTGTCTTGTGCGAAGCCCCTATTGCCACTAGTCCGCTCAGGGCTAGATATCGTCTGTTCAGCCATGTCTCCCTCCTGCACAAAGTATCCTCCAACTGCACAGACGTTGCAAGCTGACTTACCCCTCACTCCGTCGGATCCTCGGCCGTGAACGGCGAGCAGCAGGGCTTCTCGGTGGCGCTAAAATTCATCAGTTCCAGCCGGATGCCGTCCGGGTCGTAGAGGTTGAACTGCCCTTTGCCGTCCTTGCCGATCTGCGTATGCGCATCGTGCACCCCGCCCAGCCGGTTGCCGGTTTCCAGTGTCCGGTAGGCCGTGTCCACCGAGTACACGCCGATCGAGAGGTGGTCCAGCACGCCCAGGTCGTGCTGGCTGATGTCCGCGGGAATGCCCGAGCCGTCGGGCAGCGAGCCCTTGCCGGCGCTCAGCATGTACTCCAGCCAGTCGTGGCTGTCGGGTGTCTGCTGGCTCACCCAGTCCACTCGCCCCTCGACCATACCGCCGAACCAGTAGGGGCGGAAGCCCAGCAGATCGCGGTAGAAGGTGTTCTCGACGGCCCGGCTATGCACCAAAATGCCAACGTGAATGATGTGCCGGCCAATCGCGTTGGGGGCGGAGACAGGCTTGGGCAGATGCGGCGGCTCGACGAACTCCACCTTGTTGCCCTCCGGGTCCTTCACCGTGAACCACTGGCTGCCGTCGGCGCCCTTTTCCACCTTGCCGGGCGTCTTCCAGGCCTTGGCGGCCAAAAATCTCCGCAGCCCTTCGGCGTCCTCGGTGTTGTAGGCAGTGTGGTCCAGCCGGTTGATGCCCGAGCCGGGAGGCAGCGGCAGCACTTCGATGAACTGCACGTCGTTGATGGCGTACTTTACACCCTGCGGATTCTCCGGGTCAGCCAGCTTGGCCGCGCCCACGATCTCGCGGTAAAAATGGTCGGCCGCGGCGGGGTCCGATGTATACACCGCGAGGTGCGAGATGCCGGTGATTTTGGGCCGGGCAATGGGCTTGTCGGGCATCTGAGCAGCGGCGGAAAAGGCGAAAACAACGGCCAGGACGGCGGCAAGAACCTTCAATTTCATGCAACACCTCGAAAAGACCAGCGGCTCAACGATAAATCGATTGCGCGCAATCCGCAAACCCTGTCCCCGGAGCCTGTTTCGAGCAATGGAGTCCACCCTCCTCGAAACCGTTGCAATATTCCTCGCGTAAGACCGTCTAGAAGGTGAGGCTCTCCGGTCCTTCCCCATCGGCGATCTCGCAAGCTCTGCCGGCCAGAGCGTTTTCGATTCACAGGTTGCCATTTGGAGATCGTGCACGGTGGCTTTTCCTTGAGGAAAAAGCCACTTGGCCCTCCGGTTTCTGCAAAGAGCAGAATCGGAAACGCCGTAACCCGGCGAGGAGACAATCGAATGCCGAAACATGTGTGCCCGTGGTGGATGGGCTACCTGCTGGCCAGCCCTCTGCGGCGCTGGATGCAAAACCCCGAACAACTGCTCGCTCCTTACCTCCGCGAAGGCATGACCGTGCTGGAGCCGGGGCCGGGCATGGGCTTCTTTACCCTTCCCATGGCCAAGCTGGCCGGCCCGTCCGCCCGCATTGTGGCCGTGGACATTCAGCCCAGAATGCTTGAGAGCCTGCGCCGCCGCGCGGCCAAGGCTGGCCTGCTGCCGCGCATCGAGACGCGCCTCGCCCAGCCCGAGACCATGGGCCTCGGCGATCTCAAGGGCGCGGTGGACTTTGTGCTGGCCTTCGCCATGGTCCACGAACTGCCCTCCGCCGAGGTGTTCTTTCAGGAAGCCGCTGCCGCGCTCAAGCCGGGTAGTGTGCTCCTGTTGGCCGAGCCCGCCGGCCACGTCGATGCTCCCAAGTTCGAGCTTGAACTGGAAGCCGCGCGCGCCGCCGGCCTTGCCGTGACGGACCGCCCGGAGGTGCGCAGAAGCCTGGCCGCCGTGCTGCGCAAAAACTAACCGGCTCCCTCAACTGGCCTGTGATCGATCGAACCAAGAGCAGCTTGCTCCTTGGGCGGCGATCACAGACCGATACAGGGCAATCTTCTACACTCGATAGCGTATTACCCCACTCGAGGAATACGTTTTGTCGCACTTCATCAGTTTTGTCCGCATTCCGTCGCTGGCCCTCCGTCAGTATCTGCGCCCGCTTCCGCCGCTTGGCGTGCTGGAAGAAGACCGACTGCGGCTGCGGGTCTTGCCCAACGACATCGACTTCAACCTGCACCTGAACAACGCGCGCTATCTCAACCTGATGGACTATGCGCGCACCCACATGCTGGCGCGCAGCAGACTGCTGGAGCACATCATCCGCAGCCGCTGGTGGGTGCGGTGTGGATCACCTATCGCCGCTCCTTGCCGCTGTTTTCGGTCTTCTCGCTCACCACGCGCATGGTCTGCTGGGACGAGCGATGGTTCTATATCGAGCAGACCTTTGCCGGAAACAAGGGACTGGTCGCGGTGGGTTGGGTGAAGGGAATTCTGCGCGACAACAAAGGCAGTGTGGACCCGCAGTCGGCCATCGAAGGAGTCGCCCCCGGCCTGGTCAGTCCGCCCATGCCCGCCGCCATCGCCGCCTGGAACGAGTTGACCCGCGAGAAACTGGGCGATAGGTAGACACCGCGCCATCCATGCGCTCCTCCCTTTGAACGAGGCGCGTTGAGGGTATCGGTTTCCCACTCATTTCACAAAAAACGCGAAATGAATGGGGCACGCAGCTTTGGGGTAGATCAGGCCGGTTCATTCCATCCGTAACCCGCTGGCGCGGGTCGAGCTGCTCCCCATGAACAAGGCCGGTTGAGTGTATCGGTTTCCCACCGATTCCGCAAAGTACGCGGAACCGGTGGGGCACGGAGCCTTTGGGGCGTGCCATGCCGGTTTATTCCAGCCGTAAAGCGACCGGCTGGGCAGGGCTGCTCTTAATGAGCGGGCGGCT
>Ga0316217_10001842_pt1 | contig 26683 bp, 20 predicted proteins | sample 1anoAmetaG_FD_203633 | JGI IMG/M metagenome (GOLD analysis project Ga0316217, IMG submission 203633) | Freshwater microbial communities from Trout Bog Lake, Wisconsin, USA - 1anoA | ecosystem: Environmental > Aquatic > Freshwater > Lake > Hypolimnion/Profundal zone | place: USA: Wisconsin...
AGAAGAAGATATAACAACTGCGCTACCGCTACTCCCTCAACCTCAAGAACAGGTAGAACAACCGCAAGATGATCGACAACATCAAGAAGACCTTCCACAACGCCAACCACGAACTCTACGAACAGATCCGCCTCAAGAAGAAGCAGGACGAACAAGTCGTCACCATGCGCCGCTCCTTCGTCATGGAGAGCAGATCCATCAACCGCCAGAAGGCCAAACAAGAGACCTCCATGCGCAGGAAGTCCATCCAGAACTTCTACACCACCAAGGCCGAAGAGGCCAAGATCAGGAAGCAGCAGCAGGTCTAGTAAATGCTCAGGATGAGTGAAGAGAAGCATCGCTTCTACGAAGCCCTGTCCAGCAGGAACTCCAGGATCAGGGAGGACAGGATGTCCATGTCCAGGAGTTTGTCCAACAGCTCCCTCAAGTCCCTCAAGAACCCCGAGTCCCTCAAGAACCCCTAGTCCATCAAGAACCCCTAGAGCAAGACACTCTAGCCCGCCCTGCAGTGATAATAAGTACCCTTTAGTTTAATTATCATATCGCTGGTCTATTGACTATGTGAGATTGATATCTATAGCAACTACCAGATGGAAGGGTACAATTGGTGCCCTGATGAGATAGCTGGCGGATGCTGTTTTTGAACCTAAGTTGTGCTATCTGAAGTGTTAATAGCTGGTCTGCAAGCAAATCGAGTAAAGTTTACATCTGATCCGGTCTACGAAGGATATAACCCTATTTATATAGGCTAATGTTATGCACTAAATGTGCAACTGCTACTCAAAACTCGATACCTCCCAAAATCCCCTAAACCCAACCTACCAGCCATATTGTTGCCAATCGGGCATGCTGCTGTCCAAACAGAGACAGAAATGTTGGGTGCGGTCTGGCCTCAACAAAATAGGCAGTTTATTAGCATGATAGATCACGTGACAGTTGCTATATATTGGGCTCATCATCAGCTCTGCAGAATTTTGTGATGCCATCGAGCCACACAGCGTAAATTGGGCTGTCTCATTATTGCACTCATGTTGTGTTCAAAATTTTGCCACTCCTCCTCCCCCTCGTTTATGACTATGGCTCTGTTCTCAAAGTCAACCTCACCCGCCCCACTCTGCCGAATAAACTAGTGCAGACAGGCAACCTTGTCGGGGGTGAATCGGTTGTCCTCGATCTTGATGAATGCCTTAGTCACCCTGAGCCCCTTCTGCGAGGCCAGCTGCTGGAAGGCCTGGTAGGTCTGGAGGTCGATGTGGGCAGTGAGCACCTTCTCGGCCTTGCTCTTCATGCAGCAGTAGACCACGGGCAGGATGATCCAGAAGAACAGCATCATGATGAGGCAGCTGAAGATGCACAGCAGGCAGAAGCAGCTCTAGACGCAGCAGTCCGGGCAGCAGCACGCCAGCATCGGCCGGCTGCTCTCCTCCACTTATAACCCCGCGTGGATCCCGTACATCTGCAGCTCGGCCTATTCGGCTTTGGCTATCTGGTCGGAGGTGAGGTTGGCTACGAAGGCGGGGAAACCGGAGGAGGGGCCTTCGTAGGTGAGCTTGCGGGGGTCTATGACCTGTTAGTTAGTAGCGGGAGGCTCCTAGATGATTTCAGGAGGGTCGGTTTCCTTGTAGATATCTTAGGGCAAACTCTTGGCTGATTTCATGGTAATTAATAATTGGCTTCAGTTAAGAGTCGAAAGTTAAAGTATGGAAGTTAAGCAGGTATCTTCTAAATAAAGCTTGATAAGGGTTGGCTGGGGTAGTTGTGCTGGTTTTTTGCTGAAAAGCATACTATTAATTAAGATCAGGATAACTTGCATTCTTTATGCCAATAATTTAAATCCAAATAATAACTACCTCATTCTTCACGACTATCAGCTCACCTCTTGCCCTTCTCAGCCGATGAATGTCACACCAATCGGCTTTATTATAGCTCAAACTGCGCTAATTTATTATTCCCATCAATGCCACCCAAATCACCTGCCAAAGAATAGACCACCACCAAAATCAACATCTAATCCTCAGCCACCATCGTAATCCCACACTCACGCAGACGGATTTCCAGTACAGCCACAACGGCAACAAACTGGCAGTCGCCGATTCAGATGGCTATCTATTCATCCACGAAAGGCAGAACGAAGGCTTTGTCAAAACTGCCACTATCAGAGGGTACATTCGATGGTATGCAGGGATGAGGCGGCCATTTGGAAGCTGGCCTGGGCTGACCCCTCCTTCGGAGATGTCATCGCAATCGCGACCTTCAATAGGAAAGTTTCAGTATTCCAGCTGCGCAATAGCCAATGGACTGAAATCGCCTATCACTAGCTGCATGAGGGCTCAGTAAACCATGTGGAGTGGGCTCACATTTCATACGGATGTAAGTTGTTCTCGGCTGGCAGCGAAGGCATGGTTGCCATATTGTAGGCCAAGAAAAATGGGTGGGTCAGTTCGCACTTCTACGCTCATGAATGTTCGATAAGTTCCCTTGCAGTGCGCTCAGTGGCTCTGAATGAGGGCTAAGAGGGAGCAAAGGGGTATCCGATGATTGCGACAGCGGCTAAGGACAACTCAGTAAAGATCTGGAGACACACTTCCTAGATCCCTGAAGAGTAGCTATAAAACGAAGCCCGGATTTATCAGAGTATAGCAGTGTTCAAGCCGCACAAATAGCCACTCCGATGTGTGCTGTGGCAAAAAAGATGGTCCGAGACTATTCCACTCGAGTACGACCTTTTTACTTGCGCTGAAGTAATCTAAGTGTTAGATAGGATGGATCCGTCAAGCAGACTTCATTTGTGGGAGATAAGCTGAAAAAAAGTGTTACAGTGTGCCAATTAGAAGTTCCTGTGCTGAGAATATCACAGGCCATAACTGGCAACATGATCACAGTGTCGGCCGCAGACTAACAGAGCTACCTCTTTGGGCAAAGGTAGAGCTAGGCTGAGTGGGAACTACTCCAACTCTTGAAGTGATAGCCTCTTTATTGATTACTGACTGTCTAAGATGCAAAACATCCCAACTTGTATGCCTGGTGCCACTATGCAATAAAAAATAAAAATCAAGGTGAACTGCATGATTTCAGATCACGCCAATTTAGTTGTGCTATTGGTTTAGTCCAAATAGCAGTGCTTTTTGTTACTCATCTTGCTTCTAAGTTATCTGCTTGGGCTAGAGTTTGGGGACGAGTGGGACATAGAACTTTGATTTATAGAACTTCTTCTACAGCTAGCCCATACCATCTTCGTTATTCTTCACTTTGACCTAGTATTTCTTTTGTATTCTCAGCCCTATCTACTTTAATTCACTCTTGTTAACAGATTCATCTTTTTCTACATTCTTGAGCAGTTAGGCCAAGCCCACATTTTATTCGCAATCTAACTCAGCTTCATTGCTTGAATCGTTTCCCCCTCTATAAGCTTTATCCAGTTTCGAGAAGAGCATTCTCTTGTGATATCTTTAGGACCTGTTTTGTAACAGTTTCCCTCCTTTGTTCCTTTATCTGCACACATTACTGTGATTCTCGAGAATATCTCCTTATTCTTAGTGCGTTTTCAGCTGCTGCTTTCTTATTAAATACACAATCTTTTCTATATTCGGTTTCTCTTCATCTTTCACCTTAGATCGAGCTGTCCTCCAATGAATATGAAGGTTGTGATGCGCACAACTATTTTTGGATTGGTTGGTATTATAGCTAGTTTTCTTGTTACTGTTTTAAAACTGTGCCTATACTTTGGCGTTTTCAGCTTCGTGAATCTTTTTGTACATTTTGCAAAGTTCCAAAAGGTTTTTATCCAAATCTGTGTTTGGTGTTGATTTATCATGATTCTTTTGCTTTTGCTATATTTTCACTCTTTGAGCCTAGCCTAAACTAATCTGAATGCCAAACGCCTCTATTTCTGGCGAAACCTGCTTCTTCAGTACCACTCCATCTTACAGTTTTCTCTTGCTTTTCGATCTATGTCCACTTCTTTTTGATTAGGAACTTGTTCTTTTCTATTTTTGTACCTTGAATGAATGCTAACTGTTCGCTTTCTCTTGAAACCGGTATGGTTTATGTTGAGTTTATTGAAGTTCTTTGCGTCTTTTTTAGATAGCTTTGAATAAAGCAGCAACGGAATCTTTATTCTTCGATTTTTCTGCCTTCGTTTTTTTTAATTTATGCTTTAGTTCAGTTTTCATGCACAATCCGTAAGTTTCTTAATATTGCTTTTGATCGCTTTGAAGCTTGGGGCCAGTATTTTAAAACCTATCCTTTTATTTAGCAATCTTATTTTTGTTTTTTACTTCTTTTTACTTTGATTTCGGAGCTTCGTCTTTGTAATGGTAGGGTAGATTATTTATGTTGGGCTGTCGACAAACATCGGTTAGATTAGGAGTGAAGTTTTTGTGTACTTTTTCACCAGATACATTCCTGTGATTGTTGGGGGAGAGTTACCTGTTCATGGCTTGCAACTTCAGCAGATTATAATACAATTATTTACATATGTATTTTATAGTAAACAAATCTCAGCTATTAAAAGATTGAGGGAGAGTATAATTATAGATTATTTGATAAGATCAGCAGCATTTGGATTTGTTTTCGTTGTCAAGTTTAAGTTGTGGATATTTGTTTGTCTCATCAGTTTTGGCCTTTTTTTAAAGCCGAGCGTTCCTCCTCTCGACTTGAACTTTGATTTCTTTACAAAGACTGGTAAAAGCTTCTTCTACTTTGGAAGAGTTCTTAGCAGAGGTTTAAACAAACATTAATCCCAAAGCATCAGCCAAGGTTTTGCCTTACTATGTACTCACTTGTCTGTTTGCTTAAAGATCTGACTTGTTGCCAATTAAAAGTTTAACAATGTTTTAGCTGCCGTATTTGTCGACGTCAGCCAACCAATTCTCAATATCCTTGAAGGACTGTCTATCCGTAATGTCATACACAAGAACCACGCCATGAGCCCCCTTGTAGTATGAGGCAGTAACAGTTCTGAATCTTTCCTGGCCTGCAGTATCCCAAATTTGATACATTAGCATCTAGCCATTGCTTACGAAGTTTCCGATCTTGAAGTCAACCCCAAGTGTTGGCAAGAACCTATGTGGAATTCTAGTTACTTGTCGACGAAAATGCCTTAGGTGAATCTAAGCAAAAGACTTGACTTGCCAACTGCAGAGGTTCCTATGAGCAAAATTTTTAATAACCGAACATATTCGTACTACATATTATTTATCTTATTCTTGCTAAATGTCATGAAGACAAACTTTGAAAAATTGGGACCAGATGAATCCTTCCAAATTAATGAATTTCGAGAACTAAGTCTCCCTAATTTATGAGCTTAAAGTGGACCATAAAGAACTGAAATGAAAGTAGATAAGATTAGGCAAGGAAATAGTAAATTTTTTAGCTTTGATTTTGAGTGAAGTATTTGTTGCTTGACAAAGTATTTTTGAAAGAAATATGACCTTTAAGAGACAATTAGAAGTTCTTTAGATTAGCAACAAGCTGAAAGTTATCTCTTTACAAGAAAATGGCTAAAATTTCAATAAGTTTTCAAACTTAAAACAAAGACATTTTCAAATATTTAGACTCTCAAACTTGTGAGCACACTAAGAGTAAGATTTATTGATAAGTTCGAAAAAGAAAGGTTAAATATCAAAGGTCATTTGACCTAACTGAAAGGGATTATTTAGACTTCAGCTTATTTAAGTTTTTCCTTCATTATCTTTTAAGTAGCTGAAGAGACTGATTTCGTTGCTTATTCTATGATGAATGCTTTGAACCCAAATTTTTTGGCATCTAGGGCAGTCGATCCTACACAGAAATCGAATGAAAGTCCACAAACGTATACCTCTTCAATTTTCCAGAGCTAAAGGATACTTTTCAATTCATTTCCATTCTTACTCCAATAAAATCCACTGTAGGAGTCTACATTGACTTCAACTCCCTTGTTTACGATGATGTCTGTGGGTTCAAGCTCCAAGAGAGGGGAGAGTTGGGCTCCATCAGAATTGGCTATGCAGTGTTTGGGCCAAAGTTCTTGAACCTTTCCTTCAAGCTAAATGCTGGTAAAAGGCTCTTTGCGATGGGTTGAAGCGAATGAGACGTGGTTTTCAGGATGCCAGTCCCTGGTCAGAATGACACAATCGAACAGAGACTTTCTTTGTTTTAGAGCATTGATGACAGGGAATATTTAGAGGCTGCAGGGTACTGCGAGTGAGCCTCCCTAGCAAAAGTCATTTTGAACGTCGACTACAATTAGTGCTTTAGGCATAAGAATGTTTATGATTAAGAATTCTATTCAAGTATAAGTAGTCAATATCTTTTCATTTCTGGCGAATAAACGCCAGAATTATTAAGAGTCCCAAAAAATCAATAAGACTTCCAAATTTTATCAAGTTAAAAATTTCCTTCAGGCAAATATACTTTGATGCGATTCTGTCGAAATAAGGCTTAGAACTCCTTAGTAAGCTTATTTTGAGTCAAACAGACATCTTTAGAAGCATTGATTGAAATCAGTAATCTTCAAAGTTAGTTGATTTGAGTTCCAATACAATATTAATAAGTTATTTCTTCTGCATTAACTATTCAAAAAATTTGATGCATCTGTCCATAAACTTGTATAATCACATACCAAAAAGGCAGATACAAACAAAGATCTTAGACTTGGGAGCCTAGCTAAAGCGAGCCAGCACTAAATGAATTTGCCTAGAACTAGACATATGGTTATACTTATGAGATTTAATTTCTGATCGATTTTAATTTTTCTGGCAGGGTTCAGCTTTTTTATTCAATGACTTTTGAATGACCTCATAATAAATAATTATGGATAGTTCCAAAAACTTGGCTGAAGTTTCCCCCCAAGGACTCATCGACATTGCTTTCACTAACATCCTCTATGAAGTTGAGGTGAATTAAGATGCTACCAAACCCAATGGAGAACGGGTCAGTCGAAAGACCATTCTCAACAATGTCTCAGGCATTTTCAAGGGAGGATAGCTGACAGCCATTATGGGTTCTTCCGGGGCTGGCAAAACTACTCTTCTCAATATTTTAGCAGGGAGAATCTCTGATTTTTCAGGACAGATGTATGCAAATAATCAGCCTTATAACTTCTAAACTTTTGGAGATTTTGCAAACTACGTCATGCAAAATGATATTTTGATGCAGACTTTAACAGTTAGAGAGACTCTTTAGTTCGCAGCTAACCTTCAAGTTGCTAACCCCTAGTAGATAAAGCGCAGAGTTGAAACTTTGTCAAAAAAATTGAAGCTTTAAAAATGTTTGGACGTGATTGTTGGAGGACCTATTCTCAAGGGCATTTCAGGTGGAGAAAAAAAAAGGACTTCAATAGGCTTTTAACTGATAAGCAATCCCCAGGTTATTGCTCTCGATTAACCAACTTCAGGGCTAGATTCACTCACATCTTTCATTATCATTAGCGAACTCAAAGAACTGAGCTTAGCAGGAAAAACTATCTTTCTGACAATACATCAGCCTGCTAGTGAAATTTACGCACTTTTCGACCGACTACTGCTGATGGTAGAGGGATGCATTGTGTATCAGGACAAAGCTAGCCAAGTCTTGAGCTACTTTGAAACCAATTTTAATTTAGTTTGCCCTCCTCTGAGAAATCCTGCATAATTCGTAATCTAGATAACTCATTTGCTGAGCCCCATTAACTTATAGAGAATCCCAAAGTATAAAAAAACCTATGAATCCATCCAATCAATGAAGGTAGATCAATAGATACAAAATCGTGAAATGACTCCCATCAAAGCAAGAAAAGATTAAGTTAGCAGCTTTACAATGCTCAAATGCTTGCTTTAGAGAGATTTTCTCAACATCTTGAGAAACCCTATGATTCTCAAGGCTAGGATCATACAGACCATTTTCATTGCCTTGCTGCAAGGAGGCCTTTTTTGGAAAATAGGACACTAAGACTACACCCAACTTAGATATTGGAATGCCATTACAGGATGCCTCTTTTTTGCTTCAATGGATATTTTCTTTCAGTCGACAATGCCTGTGGCCTTGGTTTTTCCTTTAGAAAGACTTGTGTTCCAGAAGGAAGAAAACGCCAAAATGTATAATGTCTTTTCTTACTTCATCAGCAGAAACATCATCGAAATTCCTTATCTCATCATTTCACCAGCCTTTTACATTGTTATCGTCTATTGGATGGTTGGCCTATCAAGTACAGCCTAACAGTTCTTTGTATATTATTTCATACTCTTCCTCTTGTGCTTCGTAGGTAGTTCGGCTGGTTTGCTCTTTGGCTCAATGATTCAAGATGCAAAATCTGTGAGTACTGTGATACCGATTGTAGTGTTGCCAGTGGTGCTATTTTCTGGTTTTTTCAAAAATTCAGGAAATATTGCGAATTGGACCAAGTTCATAGAGTATGTTTCTCCTTTTAAGTATGCTTTTATCGCAAGCATTTCAAATTAGACCAAATACACAAATTCTTTGATAGATACTCAAAACTTTGATTTTGATGAATGGCCTGCTATAGGTATGCTACTGATGTTAGGAGTAGTGTTCAGACTTCTCTCGTTATTCTTCCTTTGGCTCAAAAAGGGGAAAGTCCAATGATGGTTTATAACAATTAACTTTTGAATACTTTGACCATTTGACTAAAGTTGATTATTTATATTCGGTAGCGCTTTATGATGACAATCAAGCCTCTTTCACTAGAGGATTTTATGGCCTCACTCAATAACCACAGCATGCAGGAAAAGTTTTTCAAGTGGGAAAACTACTTACAGTCTCTCAAACTAACTGAATCGCCGTTTTACCAAACCAGTCTCGAAAAGTTTGTTTAGTGTTATCCTTTCAATCATACGTATTGGGGAGAAATAGTCGAGCAAGCTCTGAAAGTACCTAAATCAGGCAAAGGTAATGCAGTTAGATTGTAGCTATAACCTTATTTAGGTATCAGCTAGCTCTAGCCAAAAATCCACGTTCAATCACTCTCTGGAAAAATTACTTGAATTGGCTCAAAAAGTAGATCTGCAAATCGGATCCAAACTACCTTAAAAAGTAGCATGACAAAGCAATAAAGATAATAGGAAATCACTACAAAGCTGGCTTTATCTTTCAGAACGCTTTCTAGCTCTAAGAATCTCCAGTGCTCAAATACGTGATTCTTAAAAAAGCCCTAGTCAGTCCCATTCAGGAAATAGACCTTATCTATGATATTGCCGCTTCTTGGCTCGAAAACACTGCAGTTTATTTTCAGACCTTGGCATAAATCGCCAATCAAGAAGGAATCTCATCTACTGGGTTATCAGAGGTCGATCTGAGGCAAAAACTCAAAGTTTAGCTGAGAAGGCTTTATGAACCTTCCAAAAAACATGTTGAAATGAGGCACTAATGGGAGGATAAAGTAATTTTTGATTAACTTAGTTGAGTGACATAGATGAATATCAGCCTTATTCAGGGAACATCTAAGCTTGGAGAGGCTATATCGCTTGGCTGAAAACAAGCGGAAACCCTGAACTTATCACTCCACTTTACGAAAGAGCACTCATTACAAACTGTGACAATGAGTCCCTTTGGTAGGAGTACTTCTATGCTTTGGAGAATGAATCCAATTTAGGACGATCCCTTTACTTACTGCGCTCTCACGCCATTTTCTTCAGATCCTTTTCCAAAGAATTGACTTATTACTGGGTGTAGCTCTAATAGAAAGAAAACCATCTTAGAAGTAGAGAAATTTACTTGCAGCTGTAGCAAAGCTAGCGTAAGTTTTTGCCTATTTAGCCAATTTAGAAGTGTTCTTAAGGCACATTCAGATGGAAATCAGATACAAAGAATATCTCAATGCAAGGATTCTTTACTAAACAATTTTAACTACCTTTACTTCTAACCTTAACATACTTTCTTTCATTCTTATTCAGTATGCCGAACTCTCCCTGAAATACTTCAGAGATGTAGATGTGCGGAAGCTGTTGAGGAGCTATTTCGACTCCTATCCGTTTCATTAGGGGCTATTCTTCTCAATTCTGCAGTTTTACAAGTCTCACATAGAGTACAAAGACAACAGCAAGGAAGGAAAACTTGCTTCTTATGAACAGTTCTTGGCAATTCTTTTAGATGGACTCAGTCGTGCACTTAAAACCACACCTGAACGTTACTTTTATGTTTGCAAAGTTGCAAAAAAGCATCTCAGAGACTACGTCCCAAACATTTTTTTGCTTAAAGGGGCTGAGAAAAAGATAAAAGACAATGAACTGAAAATAAAAAGATAAGGCGATTAAACTCCTGAGCTGAAAAGAGATGAATCTGGATTAATAGAACCATAGAAAATTGAGCCACAGAAATCAAGATTAATCTTGCCACCTCAATCTGGATTGATTGAGCCACAGAAATCAGAATTAAATGAACCACAAAAATCCGAAGTACCAGAGAAATCAGAAGTAAATGAACCAGAGAAATCTGGATCAAATGAACCAGAGAAAGCTGAGCCACAGAAATGATATGTACATTTGCTGACTAGTCTATAAGCTTTGATAAAGCTATAACGATTAAATTTGGACTTTGTTAAATATAATTATCAATGTCGTAAAGCGTAAAATTTAAAGAATGTAGCATGCATAGAAGAGAATCAACCTTCTCTCTCAAAAGTACAAACGCTATTGCGAGAGAATTCGAGGAAACGAGCGCTGGAAAGGGTGGAGCATCCTTGAAGAGGCAGTGAACAAGTGTTATTCCTGCTGGGAAAAAGTAAGTCATTATGGATTCAGCTAACTCCAGTATCAATGAGAGGTTGGGCTTCACAGTACTAATAATTCAATTCCCTGTGGAAAAATGAGATAGGCAAATAGTGCTCCAACGTCCTAATAAGCTCCAAAAGCATCTAGCAAGTAAGAATAGTTAAATCAAGTGCTTTATCAACGATCAGAAGAAGACCGTTTTGGGACTACTGTACACGAAATAGTCATTGAAGAAAGTAATTGCCTTCCTCAACAGTACTCCCCTCTAGATGACCAACAAGCAATTCATTTTTTGCCCCATAAACATCTAGTCTGAGTATTACTAGACTTACTTTGAAGAGAAGGTGGGCTACTACGATGAGTCAGTCATAGTTCTTTGGAGAGGGCTTTTCAACTAGATAATCGTATTGGGACGAATAAGGACTTCCTAGCCTGCTTTGTGCCAAGAAATAGAGAAGTTTACGTAGTAAAGAAGTAAGTACTAAGCAAAGATTAAGCAAAGGGCGTTTTTCTCTGAAAATAATAGTACTGTAGAGAGTCAAATCTGATTTTAAATGATGTACTTAACTTAACCTTGCATCTTTGTTATCCTACCTTTGAATAGCTAATAAATCAATCAAAAGGATTTGACTTTGGTTTTCTGCTTTCTTTTGTAATTGCAGCTTTTTCAAAACCACTCTAAAAAGTGTTTTGGATGTAGAAAACTTTGAGATTGCGGGAAAATAAAAAAAAATATTTTTTTCTATATCGGCTGAATCTTTTGGAGGATTAGGCTCAGAAGTAACATTTTGGCCTAATGATTGTCATTAGCCATTCGTACTTCAAGACCGTAGTTAGATAATCTTTACTTTTTCAATAACTCATTTTATTCAAGATATAAATCACTAAGACTGCACCCTGGAAGAAAGAGTAGAATTTCTGCAGCGCAATTTAAAAACTTTAGTCATAACTAAATAATCCTTCTTCTTTTTCCTTTGGGAATTACCAAAAACACTTCTGTAGCCATAGCAACTAAGCATTCTTTGTAGCATAATTCTGTTGAGTCTCACGTTCCACTGGGAACTTCCTTCAAAAAGATAAGACAACTGTTGAAGAGTGTAGTGTTTTGCATTTTTTTGGTCTGCTAAATATTTTTTAATTTTTTAAACTCCATCTTCCTCTGAGTAGAGATGCTCATATTTTGTGAAGTATTTTTTAAAAGTTCTGAAAATGAAGTTTGGGAAAGTTTTGATCCAATCCTTTTTTTAGAGCTACGATGGGGTGCAAATTTAGTGGTTAAAAGTAAGGATTTTCAAAGCGCTTAATTTTCTGTGTTTTAATGTTTGAAACTCTTATTATTTATTTTAAGTGAGCTCTAATTACTGAATGGTGGGTTCAAGTTGGCTGGTTTTATGGAGAAGCTAATGGTTTTGAGACAAAGGGGCTTAAACTATATTAGGCCAGCTGAGGAGACTCTAGATAAACTGGAATTCTTTCGAAATTTGGTTCATTTTTGTTTACTCCTTTGGGTAATCTTTGAAATTTTCATTCATTTGGCTTTAGTCCAGATTAATTTTATATTTATTTCCCAACTATTGTAATTAATAATGATGCAAGCTTTAGGCCTGCAATAAAAAATGGCTTGTTTTTTTAACTAACAAAAAATCTTTTCGTAACATTCAGTAATTGCCTATAGCTGCTCACGATAACTCCGAAACCCTTCTAGTGATATGACTTTGGGATATTGATAACACTATTTTTTGAAAATTAAAAAATCGGTATCAGATCATTCGTAGGTTGTAGGCAAATATCCTTAAACTTGGGTCTCAAAGTTGTGATTGATTTCAGGAGCTCAAGAAAGAAGTCAGTTAAACTAAGCTAAAGACTAAGACGAATGAAATATCCTGAAAGATGCAAAAACTTTGTATAATTAGCTTGGTTTATAGTGTCATCATTTCGGTTCGCTGCCGTTTTTGTCAACATTTTATTATCAATAAATATCCAAAAATAATCTGCATCCTCTCAGCATACAGTTTACTCAATTTACCTAGAATACCCCTTATTCATCGCCAAATTTACAGCCCTAGCTAAACTTCAGCTAAAAAAATTGAAAACTTACTGCCCAAAACATGAGCAATAAACTGTTTCACAAACATCTGACTTCTGATCCCTCCTTTTGCGAAATAGTCACAAGTCCTCTTTTTGTGTTGCGTATCCTACTGGGTATTGGGTAGCATACTATATAGATGCAGATATTTAGTGAAAATTATTGATTAATTTATTTGGCCGGATGAGCAACAACCCTAAAAAAAGGATAGGCAAGTACATGATATTTCTGGGCGTGAAGCTTGGCTTTGGAGCGTTTTCGGAGGTCTTCCAGGGCATCAACGAGGAGACCAAGGAAGAAGTAGCCATCAAAATAGTCAACAAGGCCAAAATCAATGAGGATTAGTACACTAAAACTGCTTTCTACTCCGAGATACAGATCAACAAAAAACTTAAAAGCGTAAACATCATCAAATTTTTTGATGTCCATTAAACCGTCAACAACTTCTACATTGTGCTTGAGTTGGCCCAAGGGGGAACTCTGCGCTAAGTGCTCAAAAAAGCAGTAAAGTAAACTGGAAGACTTTAGGAGAAAAGGGTGATGAAATATCTGATCCAGATACTAAATGGTTTTGGAGAGTTAGTCAAAAGCGGAATCATTCACCGCGACCTGAAGCCAGAAAACATCCTAATGAAAGACGATATGCTCAAGATAGCTGACTTTGGATTCGCCAAACACTCGGAAAACAACAGCTTCTTGCAGACCATCGTTGGAACTCCGGCTTACATGGCTCCTCAAATCCTAAACTAGGAAAGGTATACCTACAAATGCGACATCTGGTCTTTGGGAGTCATGACCTACGAAATGGTTTTGGGGCAAATACCTTGGGATTTCAAAAATAACAAGAGTCTAGAAGGCTTTAAGAATGAAATCAACACTAGAAAAATCGTAATCCCTGAAAACCTTTGTAGCCCTCAAATGAGAGACTTCATTTTAGGATGTCTTTGCATTGACTAGAACAAAAGATTCGATTGGGAGCAGATTTTTTTGCACCCTTTATTCGGCGCAAAGTTCGAAGCCAACTTCCAAAAAGCAAAAGAAGGTTCTACATAAATTGGATTCATTATAGCCAACCTGAGGATGAATCTGCACTCTAAGAACATCAACCTGACCAAGATACTTGAGAAAGTGGGGGAAAAACTGGATCAAGAAAGATTCATCAGTCTCATGAGGTTCATCCACAAAGAGATTACTTCTGAAGAAATCGTATTGTTGTACAAATTTATGGCTAACAAAGAAGGAAAGGTGGTGATAGAAGACTTTGTTAAATTGCTTACCAAATATCAGTGCAGAATGACTGGAATAGATCTGAGTAGAATGGACATTGAAATGGAAGAAGGGGCCAGCTCTTCCTACATGCTATCCAGTAAAAAAAGGTACGAAATTCTTAACAAACTCAAGTCAATCATTGAGGCCAAAAATATAGAAATAGCATAGCTGTTTAAGGCTAAAGGCTTGAAAAAAAATGACATCTTGGATGTGAAATCCTTTGGAAAGATAATTTTCTTGATTGACCAAAACATCGACGAAAGAGAAACCTAGTCTTTGTTCAAATAGTTTGATACAGACAACGATGGAAAGCTGTCATGTAATGAAGCCTACAAAAGATTGTGCAAGGTAGCCGAAATAGTGCCCATGGATGAGGAGTGATTCGCTTAGTGCTCATTTATTAAACTACTTACTCATTTAAACTATATTTAATGCTGCTCACAATCTACCAAAGATTATTCATTGTCTCCACTTCAAGGCAATTAAAAGTCATGAGTTCAAACAAATCAGCTTTCGCCACCACTGGGGTTTACATAAAGAGCCACGATTGAGAAGATTGAGTAAGGGGCCATCACTACAAATAGGAAGAATGCTATGTAGTACTTCAATGTTCTTGCTTGCTTCTTTATGTTGACCAGCATGAAATAGAAGTAGCAAGGCAGCAAGATGCCGATTGACGAAGAGCAAATCGCCCCAATTATGTTGAAAACTGCCTCAATGTCGTCCACTCCCACTGCAACTCCCACAATTACTAGGTATATACCCAAAGTGTAGATCACAAAGTGAAAGTTTGCCTTCTTCTTTTTAGCCACTGCCTGTTCCTCATGGATGTAAGAACTTATGTGCTAGATCTCATCTCCTCCTTGCCGCCAACCTGCCTATGGCTTGACGTTGGTGAGTGCCAGCTGGATCATAGCGATGAAGTTGTTCCGACACCCGAAGAACATTATGGGAAAGGCGAAAAAGATGGATATGAGGAAGCCGAAGTTGATGATAAAGAAGTAAGCTGGTGCTACTCTTTAATAGGAGAGAGAGTTCAGGAAATTGGCCGAAACTCCATTTCCTACATAGGCGTAGCCCATTATTCCTATCATAAGATAAGACAGCGTACAGAAGACAACTCCCACAAAGACTGCCTTGGACATTCTTGAGTCACTGGCTTTCCTCATGCCTTTGTAGATGGGGAAGAAGTTCATTTGGTAACTAAGAGCCAATAGGACGTTGGGCACTGCAGCACAGGCCTTGAACCAATCTGTAGGAAAGGTTTTCATGTCTCCAATCGGCCTTTTGTCTGCACTCTAATCCAGAGAAGAATCGATGAAGAAAACAACGAAGGTAGTCATGAATAGTAAGATTCCTGCCACTCCAGAGAGGGCCATAAATTTCAATTTTTCCATTTTCTTGACTAGAGTCAGGGGAAGTTCCAGCAAAGCCATGATGAGCACAATGAAGTATGGACTTGTATAGAATTGGTCCATGATTTCATCGTCACGGCCCATAACATCGCCAATGATCTTGTTGATTGACTCCTTGAAAATGATCAACTCAGCTATACCTGGGTAAGAGGGGTCGTACATATGCCGATGTTGTTGAGGAAAATGATTATGGAGCCGATACCTTTGGCGAACTTGCTCTTCCAAATCTAGTAAAAGATGGTACTATAGTTGCTGTGGTGGGAAAGGTTCTTCGCTTTCAGGAGCAAAATAGATCCGAACTGAGTCACCCCAGCCGCTGCCAAAAAAATCATTGTGCCGAATACCCACCCCATTTTGCTCACAGTGAAGGGCATCGAGAGTATGCCTGAGCCAATCACGGTTTTGATGATAGTGGTGATAGTCAGTCCGAAATCTGCTTAGTGTAAGTTGTACTTGCTTTGGAGCCATCCCCGATGGCTGAGGCGACGAGCACACTTTGAGTGGCGTTTTAATCTCCACTGAGTTCGTTGGGGTGGAGGTCACTGTCCTAATTCCAATCGACCAACAACTTGCCATCCCCAGTGTTGTATTAGGTATAGCCGACGATATCCTTATCAGTCTCCGAGGTCATTGCCTAAATTGAACCAGTTAAAGTAAATAAATCTAAAGTAGATTTTAGATTTTATATATATAGTATGCTTAGTTATTTTGACATTCAGCAGAATCACCACTTGAGGGAGAATGCTTTCTCGGCTGCTCCAGATTCAGGCCTATTTTTGTTGAAGGAAGTAAGTTAGCTGTAGATTTGATAAACTATATAATCTTAGATCAAAAAAGTTTTATCAAGTTTTGTCGATTTGGAAGAAAATAGGGAGAAATGAAAGTTTAGTCAAATGCTGTTCTTCGAGTTCCTTTCTCAGCTTTGCACTGAGGGAAGTTGAGGGAGTTTAGCCAGTTTTTTGAGTTTGCTTTTGAATGGAATCATGGCCATTCGACTCTCAAATCCATGAAATCAACAACAATCGACATCAAAAATCTAAGGAAAAGGCATTTATCTTTCACTGGCTCTCATGCTTAGGGCAGAAACTTAAAGTCAGATGATTCCTCATTTTGATAATCTGTCACTTTTGAGGGCAAATTGCAATAAAATCAAAGATTCTTGCAGTCAAATAGTAAAAAACCCTGTTTTTTCCCAAGTAATCACACTTTGTCGACCAATATTTCTTAAAAGAGTAAGCACAGAAAGCAAAAAATAAAAATATTTTTTATCTCAAATATTTTGGCTTAAGGATATAAGGCAATGGTGTTTTGAGGACTGGTAAACTGATCGGATGAAGCTCAATCACCTTTTTGTTGAATAAAACCATGCCCAGAATTCAAAACTCAGCTAAAAGCATTAGCTAAGATTAATCAATACTTAACTTTCCTAATATACTGTCATAATCATATTTGCCATTCCAGAAGTCCTTCTTTCTTCTTCCAACTCTAAGTGAAGGCGTTAGTAATGCCCACAGTGAGGTAGGCGTAGATGAACATCTGAGGGAAGAAGGTATAATACCCTGCCCAGAGAGACAACGGATGCGTTTCTACGTCAATTGCTTTTGAAACTGCCTGTAGGATGCTGGTGAAGTTGATCCGATTGCGCTCTGCCTGCTTGTGGAGCTGAATCACTCTGGTTCGGATGTTGTCCACAGGTAGGGTCACAGCTGAGGAAATGGCAGTTGCCAGCAACAAAGCAAGTGGATCCACCCATCCGTATTCTCCGAATCTGGTGAAGAGGCCTTCTTTGAAGTAATCGTAAGGACCAGTCAGCGAAACGTTGTAGAAGAGATGCCTTAAGACATTGGCTTTCAGACCTTGCCAAGTCTCCCCTGAGGCAAACAGCTGGTTAACTGCTTTAGCTATGTTTTCGGAATAGCCTCTTCTCCACTCTGGCTTGATTTGGGTGTCCAGAGCTTGCCTGATGGATATGACTGTGAATGGATGGGAGACGATAGCACCTGCAATGCCAGCCACACCAGCAATCACGGCCTTCTACCTGTAAGTCAGATCGTTGTAAGGCTTCACAGGTTTTACTTGGTTATAAATGACTGCGTATACTGTGTTTCTTACGAAGAAGTAACTCAATCTTCCGTACAGATGTGCGTCAAATCCTTCGTAGAGGCCCGAGAGTCCAACCCCAGTTTAGTGAACTTGCTTGAGTATTTTGAAGGGGTTGTAGCCTTGCTGTTGAGCTAATATAAATATAGATTTACGTCTTCTGCCTCGGAATCCAACCCCAGTTCCTTGGAACTGTATGACAGTTTTGACGAATTCCATAGGGTAGGTGACAAAGGTGGAGACTGCGCCTGCAAGGAGTGAGATGGAGGTGGCCTGGAGGTAGGAAGGCTCCCAATATCGCTTGTATGATAATCCGAAGTTATTCATCAATAATTGATATAAACAGCTGATGGGGGTAAGTTGATAATGGCAACTTTTTGCTCAATTCTGAAATTTCAGCACAGAGGCCAGTTGCATTTTTTTATGGCGACTTTTCTCAATTATTGTAAAATCGAAATTAACACGTATTGCAGTTATTTTTGTTGTGGTTTTGTCAAAACTTTGAAGATGCCTTTAAAGGGTTAATGTTATAAACCAATAAAGTTTTTGTCTGAAATATTAAGTTTTTTATTTATAGCAAATATTGAGAAGGGTTCGTAATCAAAAAACGACTGAGTCAAAGAGCAAACATCGTTTCCAATCCTTTTAGGGGAAAAAAGCGGCAGTACGATTGATTCGAACAAAGCCGATGACTTATAATAATTAGATAACTAAACAGGAAGCAAAACTGAAACGACAGTGGCAGCAAGCAGGCTGTCAAGCAGTCAGCCACCCAAAAAAGATGCCCACAAGATACAACACCTGCGGCCAAAGTGAAAAGCTGATTTTTACAGAGGCCAATCAGCTAACATTACAGGACATAGATTAACGTTCTGATAAGATTCCTGATGCTTCCCTCACTCCAATTACAACTTTGCATTTATGACTAACTCGGCCCTGCCCCAAATGTTCCCGAAATGTCTGATTAAATATGCTTTACTATTGCGATGTAGACGGATGCTCAAGTGATGATATTAGTTCCATGTCGTTTATAATTTTTAATGAGCTTAGTAATAAATCTCCTTGTCGTCTTAGTCATTCCTGCGCTCAGTTTCTACCCCTCACAGCCTTAGCAATCTCCCCAGTACTAATTTGGGCACTCCACGCTTTACTTAGAGGCCAAACTTCGCAACTAAGATTTTCAACAAAAAGAAAAGCACTTTAACATCGGATTGCTCAATAATTACTCAGACTAGTCTTCTGCTGTGGTGGCCATAGCGGATTTCTAGGCAGGTTCAACGATTTCGGGAAGCTTCGGAAGGAAGACCTTGGATATAATTACGCTGATGGCATCCATGGATGCAGGGAGGATGAAGGTCAAGGCAGCAATCTTAGGGAACCTAAGAAAGGTGAAAATGAGCTACTTGGTCTTTTAGAAAAACTTTGAGGAAACAGCCGGAGTCAAATTCTGGAACAGCTTCAGTGGGTAATCTGAGAACTTTATTAATGATATACAATTAGCTATTCTGTTCCAATTCACCTAGAAATAAGCTACCAATAAAATTGGTGTTTAAGAGTAAGCCCTGGACCAATAAGCAAGTTAAAAAGAAGTCGGAGTGGCAGCCATACTTTCAAGTCTGGTAATAAATGATGGATTCATGTCAGATTTCTTGGAAATACAGGAAATGAGCTTTTAGGGAAGGATAGAAGTGAAGATAAATTGGTTGAGATAGCCGCATGAGGAAGGAATAAAGCCACTTTTCAGCCTAGCTTTGAAATTTCAAAAAGGAGACAATGTAGGTGCTAGATATATGATCAGCTTTTTGGATGAAACAAAAACTATCCACTCTAATCAGCCTTTAGCGGTAGCTGAAGGAAAGAGGGGAGAGTTATTTTTATTTGGCTTAAGGCAGATAGACAATCCTTACTCCAAAATAGACTATATGCAGTCATAAAGGGAAGATCAGGTTCAAATCACTATAAACTTCGCCCAGCTCTAAAACCATTCGTCTCGTTCCCTCAGGTTCACCTTGATTAAGTTGAACCCAGTTTTGTAGACATAAGTGGCCATCGTTGCGAGATCGCTGTCTACAAGTTGCTCCGCTGGGACATACAATTCCACCTACAACTGGACCCTCCTTTCCATGGCATCAACGCCAGTCTCTGCTCGCCGTATGCTCTGGTGTCTGTTCGGTTGGCTTGGAGACACTTGTGGTAATGGTGGTGGTAGTGGTGGTAGTAGTGGTGGTAGTACTACACCCTGCTAACCCTGCCCCATCGGTTGCGGCTCCTGCTCAGCCGCCAGCAGCTGTGGTAGTATGCCTGTAACCTGTAACTCCTGCAATTCTGGGTTCACCAAAACTTACACAGGGACCTGCTCAGGACAAACCTACTGCCAATGTCCCACCAACTACTACCCCAGCGTCTACAGCAGTACCTGCCAGAGCTGCTCAACTGTGATCGCCAACTGCCAAAGCTGCAGCACCAACTTCTTCATCGGCACCTACTGCGCAAGCTGCAGTCCAGGCTACTACCAGACCTATGTCAATGCGACCTCGGGATACGCCAGAGGATGTGCCCAATGCTCTACTGCCTGCACTAACTGCACCAGTGCCACCGCTTGCACCGCATGCTCCAGCAATATGATAGTAGTGAGTGGCTATTGCACCTGCAACACTACCCAGAATTTGTATTATAGCAGCTCGAGTGCGACTTGCACACTCTGCTCTTCTGTGATTAGTAAATGCTCGAGTTGCTCCTAATCAGGACTCACAACTACCTGCACTCTCTGCACTAATGGATACTATGTCAACAGCACTTCAAACACCTGCCTCTTGTGCTCCACCTACTGCACTTCCTGCACTAACACCACCTGCACTTCCTGCATCTCCTCAACTTTGTCAATAGTAGGCACCACTTGTGTCTGCCCCACCCAGACCTATCTCAATCTCACTTCCTCACCCCCGAGTTGTATCGCCTGCGCAATTTACCAACCCCAGTGCACCACTTGCAGTAACTCTTCAGGGTCAGTGCTATGCTCAGTATGCGCGAGTGGGTATTTCCCGAATTCAGGGGTGTGTACTGCCTGCTTGACCAACTGTGTAAGCTGCAGTTCAACCACTACCTGCACTACATGTGCCACCAACTTCGTGTTTAACTCTATTTCAGGCCAGTGTGAATGCGCGTCAGGCTACTTGCCCAACGGTAATACTTGTGTCTTATGCTCTGATTTGATCCCAGGATGTCAGTCCTGCAATACTAATCCCGTTACTTGCAGCACCTGCAGCGCCAAATACTACAACGCCTCAGTCAATGCTGCAACTTGCACAGCATGTCCGTCAGCTTGCTCCACATGCACATCTGCCTCAACTTGTGGAACATGCATTGTGGGCTATAGCGGCTCGGATTGTAGCACTTGTAGCACTTGTCCCACTTGTGCCACCTTAACTAACGTTTCAAATTGCGCCACCTGCGCCACCACTGTCTGCCAAACCTGCGCAGTTGGCTTCTTCCTCAACAACACAGCAAACCATTGCGACCCCTGCCCCTCCACTTGTTCATCATGCTCTTCTAACACCACATGCAGCAGCTGCAACTCCCCCTATGTCTACTCTTCATCCGGTTGCAACTGCAACATCCCCCTCGGCTATTACTACAACACTAACGGCGCAACCTGCAGCCTCTGCGCTACAGTTGTCTCGTATTGCACAAGTTGCTCAGGAATGGTCTCCTCTTCCGGAGCTTTGTCCACCGCTTGCACAGCCTGCAGCACAGGATACTATCTGCAAAGCAGCACTCTCTGCAGTCCATGCCCTTCCAACTGCACACAATGCACCTCAGCCAACACCTGCACTGCCTGCCACTCCAATTTCCAAATCATAGCAGGACTCTGCCAATGCGACACCAATGCCCAATACTACTTGAATACCACCTCCAACGCCTGTGACTCTTGCACCTCATTCATCAGCCAATGCACATCTTGCGAGGTTAATGCGAATACCTCGACCGGAGTGGGATGTGTCACCTGCGCAGTTGGCTACTATAATGATGTTCATGACTCCTGCTCTCAATGTCCTCCGACCTGCGTCTCTTGCAGTTCCTCCACATCCTGCATCAACTGCCAAAACACTTACTCACTCATAAACGGCGTCTGTGCTTGCGATGCCAGTGTCCAACTCTTCGATTCAGGTAGCCAGTGTTCTGCTTGCTACACCTTTGTCACCTACTGCACAAAATGCACAATAACCGCCACTGTCGTAACTTGCTTAACGTGTGTGAATGGAACGTACCTCAACACCCCCTTCAACACCAGCTGTCTCCTTTGTGGATCCAACTGCAACTCCTGTGATGCCTCGGGATGCATCTCCTGCTCCTTAGGGTTTGTGCCAGTAAACGGGACTTGTACCTATACGAACGAATGCCAAAATTATACAAGTGCTGACTCTAACTGTGTCTCCTGTGCCCTATCCAACACTTCTTCTGTCAGCTGTCTTGCCTGCCAGGCAGGCTACTATGTTGTGAACCAAGCCAACTGCGTGGCCTGTCCATCCACTTGCGTCACCTGCTCCGATTACTCAACTTGCAGCATCTGCGCATCAACCTTCACCTTGGTCAATGGAATCTGCACCTGTGACATAAATCTGAACCAAGTCCTTCTGGGGTCAGTTTGCGTGAGCTGCAGCTCGCTGGTTGCAAACTGCCAAACCTGCAACAGTTCAGTAGCCCCCGTTGAATGTGTCCAGCCTCTGCCTACCTTTACATTGGCACCTAATGGCAGCTGCACATCTTGTAGTTACGGATGCCTCACTTGCTCTCAAAACGCAAGCTGTACTGATTGTATTAATGGTTTTACCTTCCAACCCAGTACCCTCACCTGCACCAATTCTGCTGGCTGCACTTCCAACGCTTATTACGATGGATCTACCTGTATTTCATGTCCCTCCACTTGCGGCTCTTGCCTGGATTCTAGCACCTGCGTTACCTGCAGTAACACATTCAGCCTCATAAATGGGGTATGTCAGTGTGACCCAACGCAAGGCATGTTCTACAGCCCCCTGAATTCGTTGTGCAACCAATGCGGCAACTCTACCATCTCGGGAAACAATACTACCCAAAACTGCCTCAGCTGTGCAAACAGCACCAATTCTCTGGGCTTCTAATGTGTGATGTGTACAGGTGGCTTCTTTGTTTCTGGAGGCTAGTGTGCTCCCTGCCAGTAAGGTTGTAATGAGTGCACGGCTGCTAACAGCTGCTACTTCTGCCAGGCCCCCATCTATCTTCTAGCTGCCAACGGAAGCTGCATTTGCAATACTGGCGTCAACTATTTTCTCAATGGCTCAGCCTGCAGTCTCTGCACTCTTCAAAACTGTACAGTATGTACCAGCATCAGCACCTGCCAGAGTTGCGAACCTGGAAGTTTTGTGAACTCGACAACCCAAGTCTGCCAGCTGGAAATATGTGGCAACGGCAAGCTCTAAGGAGTCTAGCAATGTGATGACAATAACACAAATGACAATGATGGATGCAGCAGCCACTGCGAAATCTAACAGTACTATGTTTGCTCAAACCTGGTAGAAGGCTAGATCTCTACCTGCCTCTCTCAAAAAAGCAAATTCATGCTATAAGTGGCAGAACAAATCGTTTCCTGCAACCAAATCTAGATAAAACTGCAAAATACCGGCACTGAATCCATCTCGCAATGCAACATCTCCAATCTACTAGCTGACTATATCCTCGCCAACTCTACTCTTAGCTCCTATTCGATGGAAAACAACTACCTTATCTACACATTCTCCTATAACTAAACGATTGAGAATGAAACCTTCAACTTCGTATTTGACCCCACTAAACTATGCGTCAACAACTCTGTTGATTTTCCCATCTTCAACATCTCTGGCTATGTTAAGTCCAGCAACAATCAACCTGCAGTTTACTACCAGCAAGGTTCATGTGGCAAACTTGAAAGTGCAAAGACCTTTGTTACTGCCGTACAATACGCTTCCTTTGCTACTCTTGCCTTCTCTCTCCCTAGCAAAATAGTGGGGTTGTAATTATTTGGAGTGCTGCAGCTTTCCCATCTCGCACTGGGAAGCATGGACAATATCAATCTTCTCCTTCAGCCCTTCGCTAGCCTTGGTTCAGTCAATGGCTTCAAGCTGAACCTCGGAGGTGACAAAGCTTCACGTTTGTTACAGACATTCACTCCCTAGAGGATTAACGCAATCGACTATAATGCCAACTTCATTCGAAACTGCAACGTCATGTTTTTAGTAACATTTGCTGTAATGGTGGTATCTTTTGTTTTGTATCTGGCAACTTACATTTGCAAGAGTTGTGCCCCTACTCTTCAAAAAATAGTCAAAAGACTGGCTAAAGAAGTGCTTCTTACTCTCATTCTCTTCAACGAATTCAACTTCGCATATTCCGCTGGCATTCACTTCAAGTATGCCCCCAGCAGTGATCCTCTTTACTTTTTAGGCACTATGGCAGCAGCATGCACTTTGATAATCCCTGTTGTGATGGCAATAGCCCTTTTGTGCTCTTAGGAAGAAGGCTTCGGCTAATTCAAAGACAAGCTGAAACCTGGGTGCCTTTAGAGAGCTTATTTCGTGGTGACAATCATATACAGGATGGAAATCGGACTCTATATGTCAAGTGCGAATGAAGATGAACTTTCAACTTTGCTGCTGCTGGCCTTTTCGATTTTATTCTTGCTTTACAACTTGGTGAATTTGCCCTTCACCAAAGCATATCACAACTACAGAGCAAACCTTTGCCATTTTGCTCAATTTGTGACCCTCTTCGTAGCTATGTTCTATCGCTCAATGAAAAGCACATAGTCTGTCTAGGAGAGTTCTGCGGAATTCGGTCCTGCTTACTGCCAATACGTGCTGATAGTTGCTAGTGTTGTGGCTAGCATTCTAGTACTTATCTACGAACTCTATCTTTTTGTGAAGGAATGCATTCAGAGTAGGAAGTAGAAAAACGAGCTTAAATAAGCTGAAGAATAGGCTCCAAACATGTCTCTCAACCAGCTGAAATAAAGAGAAGTGAATACCATACAAGTGGAGAACATCTTCGAAGGTGATTTGCAGAATGAAAAAAGGATGGATACGATTGGACCTTTTGAAGATTAGTAGGACTGAATGATAGTATTTCCATTTTATTCAATAAAGATACAGAAAGAGTTTGTAGTTTATGAGGAAATAAGTTTAATTGCTTACATTTTGACTTCAATAAAAAGTATTTCTCGATAAGCGAATTGTTTATTAAATAGAAGAGCATCACTTTATCTTCACGATTCCCTACAAAAGGCTCTCTTGCTTCCACTTTTGCTTCCTTTTTGACTTCTAAGTCTATTATTTGTTCACTGAGCCTGTCCTGTCTCTCCTGATTTACTTCTCAATCTCACGTCCAATTTAGGTCATCTCTACCATATCCATTTAGAGCCTTGATTTACTTTTTGTTCGCATTTCTCTATCACCTATAGAACCTTTCGAAATAAGGTTAGGGGAAGGATAACTCATTTTTTTTACTGGACTGCTGTTTTCGCTGAAAGATGGCATTCTTTTCTCAGAGTTTTTGGAATACTTCTCTGAAAAAGCTGTGGTAGTGTGTTTTCGATCTTTTGAGTCAACTTCCTGCCTATTCTTTTCAACTAATTAAAGCTTATAAGCATCTGCTTCCTTTACCAATTTGATTTGATAGTTAAGGTTAGTGCATTTGAAGTATATCTAAGCAAAAATGATCGCAATGATGATCACTTGGAAGATCAAAAAGAGGGCGTCTCTGGCAATAATGTACTTTGAAGCTGAGTAGTAGTTGAAAGTGACTTCTCCGATAGAGAAATAAAGGTTGCCAAGCACTATCAGTAAAAACTAGGTAAAAAGCAAGAGATGACAGATTACTTTACAGTTTAAGTAAAATTACTCAGCCAAGGGTCGCACTGTAAAGATGAAAAAGATGTGCAGAAACTAAAGAAGCAGAGCGAAGTACTGAAATATTGTGTTTGTGAAGAAGATTCCAACCAAAAAAAATACTTTTAGCATCTGAAAGATTTTATAATTGCGTTTGTACCAAGGAGTAGAGTGTACTCTTTCATGGAGAAGTTTGAAACTTTTGTACTACTTCCCTTGAATGTACTTTTCTTTGTTGCTTTTGCTAAAACTTGGATTGAGGATAAAAACTTTCAAGTAAAGTATGGCCACACAGGTAGTTATATTGAAGTAAACCAACAAATAACCTGCATCCAAATCAACTTTGTCCATGCTCAAAGTTGGATCTTTGGCTATCTGCAAGAACATAATGGAGTTATAGAGCAAATTGAACAAAAAGACTCGAGTGCTTTTGATGAACGCATTGTATACTAATTCTTCGTATACTATGTTCCCCAAAATCGACTTTTCTCCAACCGCAAGTCGCTTGTAGATGAAGCCAAGAGCTGCAAAAAAGAATATCACTGCCAAAGGGATAGATAGGCAGGCAAGTATGAATGCTTAGTAGTCTCCAATTTGTTCCAGAAGGATGTTGCTCGGAGGAATCAAAAGCAAGCCTGTGTATATCTATTGGTTGATAGTTGTAGTCATCCGACTTTGGAACATAAACAGCACAAAAATCTGCATGAATTATATTATAAGTTTGCCGATTTCTGTGAAGGAGTTCAAAATGTAGCCAGCTAAAACCAAGACGATGCCTAAGGAGGTGGGAAAACTAATCAGAATGTTGCTTTTCTTAGCCGTTATAGCGTAACTAGCAATCTAAAGACTGCCGTTTCCAATATTCAGAGGATTGTTGAACAGCAAGTTGTACGTCTAGAGGCTTGTTGTCTTTTCGATTCCACTTGTATCAGCCTACATCCTGAAAACTGAAGCGAAACTGCTGTTGGTTTAGTAGGCATATGAAATGTTGTAAAGATTGTTATAGAGGAGCTGAAACTTCGGTTGTGGGACTGGCTAGGAAAAGGTCAACTAAAACACTAGAGGGTCGTATTCTATGAGGGTGAGGTCTGCGGAAATCCCTGAGACTACCTTAAGGCATAATAGAGAGAAGAGTAAACAACGCCTATTCATTAATTATTATACAAACAAGGTAATAAAATGAAGTCCATTCATGCAATCAAGTCTTCATTGAGAATGTTGAGAAAAATAGAA
>Ga0316217_10001843_pt1 | contig 26658 bp, 17 predicted proteins | sample 1anoAmetaG_FD_203633 | JGI IMG/M metagenome (GOLD analysis project Ga0316217, IMG submission 203633) | Freshwater microbial communities from Trout Bog Lake, Wisconsin, USA - 1anoA | ecosystem: Environmental > Aquatic > Freshwater > Lake > Hypolimnion/Profundal zone | place: USA: Wisconsin...
GCTGCTGGGCGTGGCTGTCGGAGTGTTGATCGGCGTATGGGCGTGGCAACTGGCAGGGCGTTGGGCCGCGTTGCTGGCCATGGCATTGTTCTGTTTTGATCCGAACTTTCTGGCTCATGCGCCGCTGATGAAGGACGATGTGGTTTTCGCGCTGCTGTGGTGTGGTTTGGCCATGGCATTGTGGCGGGTGGGGCGCTGCGGGCGATGGCTGAACATACTGGCATTGGTAGTGCTGCCGGGGTTGGCCATGTGCAATAAATATTCCGGATTGCTGGCGTTCCCGGTGCTGGCGTTGGGGTTGCTGATTCGCTGTTTTCTTGGGCAGTCATGGACCGTGCTAGGCTGGAATCTTTCTGGTTTGCGTGGAAAGATGGTGGCGTCGAGCGTCATTTTTGTAACCGCCCTGATTGTGGCATGGGGCGGGGTGTGGGCTTCGTATAGATTTCACTATATCCCCATGCCTGCCACCAAGATTTCGCTTGCCGAGCGTGATTTCGTCCTGCTGGATGCGCAGTGGCGATATACCACGAAAAATCATCACACGGCAACCACGCGGGAATTGGAAGAAACGCCTCAGGACTTGCCGATGCGTTTGATACTGTGGGCCAATCACAAGAAGCTTCTGCCGCAGGCGTTTTGCTACGGGCTGATTTACACACGGGCCAGTGTGGTTAGTCGAAGTGCGTTTCTTTGTGGCCAGCGCAGTACCGAAGGGTGGTGGTATTATTTCCCGGTTGCCATGCTTTTCAAAACGCCGCTGGCAACCTTGGCGATTGGGGTTATGGGTATTCCTGTGATTGTCGTTCTATTGATGCGGAAACACGTCAACACGTCAACGCAATGGTCGGCCATCTGCCTGTTGTTTCCGGTTGTGTTCTATATGGCGTCGGCAATGTGTTCGCATTTGAACATCGGCCTTCGCCATATCTTACCCCTATATCCGCTGTTGTATGTTGCTGCCGCATGGGGAATGGTGCGGCTCATGCACCAGTGGCCGACGAGGTTGGCGATTGCCGTATCCATTTTTCTGGTGGCCGGTCTGGTTGCGGAAACTCTGGCGGCGTATCCCAATTTTATCCCGTTCTTTAATGCTGCCTGTGGCGGATCGCGTGGTGGAATTCACCTGCTGGGTGATTCCAATCTCGATTGGGGGCAAGATTTGACCGCGTTGGCTTCATGGCAGAAACAACATTCCGAGCCGACGCTGTACTTGTCGTATTTTGGCCAAGCCATTCCTGACTATTATGGCATTCAATATGTGGATGCGGATCTGGCCACTGACGAGCAAATAGAGCGATCTCCGGGAATTCTTGCCATTAGTGCGTCAAACTTGCAAGGCATGTACTTAGACGAAAAACTGCGTGCCCGCTATATGCAGTTGTTAAAACGCGAGCCAATGGCAATTCTTGGTGGTTCAATTTATCTATTTCCTTGGCCAGTTTGGGCCGAGGCAGCGCATTAGGATCGCCGTTTTGGCCTGCCAGCTTGGCAACCACTATATCGTCCTAATGCCAGAATCTGCCACGCTGACAGTTACGCGTATATTGCAGGATTTGTGACGTGAGTCATAAGTACATGTTAATAAACAAGTTGCGATTTGATGGCTCAAACCATTTTTTGGCATTGCCTTCGCTTTAGTCATCATAACGGCTGGCGGATTTTCCGTCGGTCGGCAATGACACCAGTGCGGTGGCGTGTTTGGATGCTACTTGGCATTTGGGTCTGGAAACGAAAAATAGTAAACTGACAGGAGAACCACGATGGCGGCAAAGTTGCTCGCGTTTGATATCGAAGCTCGCAAAGCTCTTCTTCAAGGTGTTACCAAATTAGCCCGCGCAGTTAAAGTTACGCTTGGGCCACGCGGCCGCAATGCCGTGATCGACAAGGGGTGGGGCGCTCCCACCGTCACCAAGGACGGCGTGACCGTTGCCGAGGAAATCGAACTCAAAGACAAATACGAAAACATCGGTGCCAAGCTGGTGAAGGAAGCCGCCACCAAGACCAGTGATGTGGCTGGCGATGGAACCACCACTGCCACAGTTCTGGCTGAAGCCATCTTTAAGGAGGGGTATCGCAGCCTGACCGCCGGAGCCGATGCCATGGCTTTGGCACGCGGTATCCGCAAGGCGGTTACTGCGGTCATTGCCGATCTGAAAAAGCAATCCAAGCCGGTCAGCGGCAAGGTGGATATTGCCTCGGTTGCCACGATCTCGGCCAACAACGACCGTGAAATCGGCAGCATCATGGCCGACGCATTTGAGCGTGTGGGCAAGGATGGCGTTATCACGGTTGAAGAAGGCAAGAGCTTGGAAACCTACGTTGATGTGGTTGAGGGCATGCAATTTGATCGTGGCTACCTCAGCCCCAACTTCATCACCGATCAGGATGAATTGAAAGTCGAATTGGAAAAAGTCTTCGTGCTGGTTTACGAAGACAAGATTTCCGCAGCCACAAAGCTGATTCCGTTACTTGAAAAAATTCAGAAGGCCAAACGGCCGTTGCTGATTATCGCCGAAGATGTGGACGGTGAGGCATTGGCCACGTTGGTGGTCAACAAACTGCGCGGCATCCTGAACGTCGCTGCGGTGAAGGCTCCGGGCTACGGTGATCGCCGCAAGGCCATGCTGGAAGACATCGCCATTCTGACCGGTGGCCAAGCCATTATGAAAGACCTTGGCATCGAACTGGACAAGGTGGAAATCAGCCAACTTGGCCAGGCCAAGTTGGTGCGCGTCGATAACGACAATACGACGATTATCGAAGGCGCTGGCGAAAGCAAAGCCATCCAAGGGCGCATCGAGCAGATTCGCAAGGAAATCGAGATTACCACCAGCGATTACGATAAAGAAAAGTTGCAGGAACGGCTGGCCAAACTGGCTGGTGGCGTGGCCCAGATCAACGTTGGTGCCGCCACTGAAGCCGAACTGAAGGAAAAGAAAGCCCGCATTGAAGATGCCCTCCATGCTACACGCGCTGCCCTTGAAGAAGGTGTGGTTGCCGGTGGTGGGGTGGCTTTGATTAGGTCGCTGCGTTCGCTCAACGGCGGCGGTAATCTCAAGTTGGAAGGCGACGAAGCTACGGGTGTGAAAATCATTCGCCAGGCCTTGGTTGCCCCGCTCAAACAGATTGCCGAAAATGCCGGTGAAAGCGGCAGTGTAGTGGTGCGTCATGTGATGGAAGCCAAGGACAACGAAGGCTTCAATGCCCTGACCGGCGAATACGTTGACGTGGTAAAAGCCGGCATCATTACTCCCACCAAAGTGGATCGCATCGCGCTGCAAAACGCGGCTGAAGTGGCGATCCTTTTGCTCACCACCGATTGCATTGTGGTCGAAAAGCCAAAGAAAGCTGACGCACATGCCGGCCATGATCATGGCGGTGGCATGGGTGGCGGGATGGGTGGCATGGGAGGTATGGGAGGAATGGGTGGGATGGGCGGCATGGATGACATGATGTAACTCCAAGTGAATTGAAGTAACAACTTTCAACAGGATTCATAATACGAGGATTCGAATAATGAAACTTAAACCCCTTCAAGATCGTGTGATCGTCAAGCAGTCGGATGCGGAAGAAAAAACCGCCAGTGGCATTGTGTTACCGGATTCGGCCAAGGAAAAGCCTACCAAGGGCAAGGTGATTGCCGTCGGTGCCGGCAAGGTGGACGACAAAGGCAAGCGGCATCAACTGTCGGTTCGCACCAACGATGTCGTTTTCTACGGCAAGTACAGCGGCACTGATGTTGAAGTGGACGGCGAAAAATTCGTCATTCTTCGCGAATCAGACATCCTCGGAGTCCTCGAGTAATTTATCAAATAGCCCGCCGCGAGCGGCGTGATCTGGAGCAACCAACATGGCAACGAAACAGTTGAAATACGAAAATGATGCACGGGTGGAGATTGGCAAGGGCCTGTCACAATTGGCCCGTGCCGTGAAAGCCACTTTAGGGCCACGCGGCCGCAACGTGGTTCTGCAAAAATCCTACGGCAGCCCGCGAATCACCAAGGACGGCGTAACGGTCTCCAAGGAGATCGAACTGTCGCAGCCATTCGAAAACATGGGCGCCAAGCTGGTCAACACCGTTGCCAGCAAGACTGGCGACGTGGCCGGCGACGGCACCACCACCGCTGTGGTCTTGGCTGAAGCCATCTATCTGGAAGGTCTGAAGGTTGTAGGCCAGGGTGTCAACCCGGTCATCGTGCAGCGCGGTATCACCAAGGCCGCCGATATTGCCGCGGAGGCCATCACCGCCCAATCCAAGAAGGTCAAAGGCCGCGAGGATTACAAGCGTGTGGCCACGATCAGCGCCAATGGCGATGAAAAAATCGGCGACCTGATGGCGGACGCAATGGAAAAGGTCGGTAAGGAAGGCGTCATCACCGTTGACGAAGGCAAGAGCATGGAGTCGGTGCTGGAATACACCGAAGGCATGCAGTTCGACAAGGGCTATTTGTCGCCGTACTTCCTCACCAATCCCACGACGTTGGAAGCGGTGATGGAAGATGCTCTGATACTGTTACACGAAAAGAAGATCAGCAATCTGGCCGAACTGCTGCCGTTGCTGAACAAAGTGGCCACCGCCGGCAAGCCGCTGTTGATCGTTGCCGAAGATGTGGAATCTGAAGCGTTGGCCGCTCTGGTGGTCAACAAGTTGCGTGGCGTGCTGAACGTGTGTGCCGTCAAGGCCCCCGGATTCGGCGATCGCCGCAAGGCACTCATGGGCGACTTGGCCGTGGTGACCGGCGGCACGTTTATCAGTGAAGACTTGGGTTTGAAACTGGAAAATGTCGAGATGGATCAACTTGGCAGCGCCAAGCGAATCGTGATCGACAAGGACAACACCCTGGTTGTGCAAGGTGCCGGCAAGCGCAAGGACATTGATGGCCGGGCCGAGCAAATCCGCAAGCAGATCGAAACCACCACCAGTGATTATGATCGTGAAAAGCTCCAGGAACGCCTGGCCAAGCTCACCGGCGGCGTTGCCGTGATCAAAGCCGGCGCTGCCACCGAAACCGAAATGAAGGAGCGTAAGGACCTCATTGATGACGCGCTTCATGCCACCAAGGCCGCAGCCGAAGAAGGCATCGTTCCCGGAGGTGGAGTGGTTTTCCTTCGCGCCATCGAAGCCGTTGAGGCAGCCAAGGGCAAAGCCAAGGGCGATGAGAAGATTGGTTACGACATCGTGGCCTCGGCCTTGCGTTCGCCAACCCGGCAAATCGCCGACAACGCCGGCGATGATGGCGAAGTTGTGGTCTCGATGATTCTGGAAAATAAGAATCCCTCATATGGCTACAACGCTGCCACCGGTGAATATCTCGACCTGTTCAAGGCGGGCATTATTGATCCAACCAAAGTGGCCCGCACCGCGCTGCTGAACGCCGCCAGCGTCAGCGGCCTGGCGTTAACCACCGATGTGCTGATCACCGAACTGAAGGAAAAAGACGGCGAAACCAATGCCGTCACCGGCGCGGTGATCTAAATCGCGTAGAATCTAGTTGTAATGTAAATAAAGCCGACGGATAGTCATCCGTCGGCTTTCGCTAATAGGTGAAGCGGCGAAGTAAAGGATGCCCGTGTCAGCGACCAAGCGTGATTATTACGAAGTCCTGGGAATCGCTCGAACCGCCACCGAAGACGATATCAAGCGGGCGTTTCGCCGCCTGGCGATGAAATATCACCCGGATCGGGCCAGCGGCGATAAGACTGAATCCGAGGCGAAATTCAAGGAATGCTCCGAGGCCTACGAAGTTTTATGCGATGCGAACAAACGACAGCGCTACGATCAGTACGGCCATGCCGGTGTTTCCGGCCAGCATGATTTTCAGCACATGGATGTGACGGACATCTTTTCGATGTTCGACGACATTTTTGGCGGAGCGATGGGTGGCGGCGGGCGTGGGCGCGGCCGGCAGGCGGCACGCGGCTACGACTTGGAAAAACGCGTCGATCTGACTTTGAACGAAATCGCCGAAGGTTGCGAAAAGACTATTGAGTTTGAACGGCAAGACCGCTGCGACCAGTGTGCCGGCAGTGGCGCCAAACCGGGCACCAATCCCATGACCTGTCCGCAGTGCGGTGGACAAGGCCGGGTGGCGCAGCAGGGATTTGGCGGCATGTTCCGCATGGTGGTCACCTGTCCCAATTGCCGGGGTCGCGGTGCGGTGGTGCGAGATTTCTGCCCGGCGTGCGGGGGCACGGGCCGGCAGCTTCGTAATCGCCAGGTGGTGGTGAAAATCCCCGCTGGTGTACATGAAGGACAGGCAGTGCGCATTCACCACGAAGGTGAAGCCGGTGAAAACGGTGCGCCGCCCGGCGACCTGCACGTTTACATCGCCGTCAAGGAACATCCGATTTTCACCCGGCACAACAACGATGTGGTGTGCCAGGTGCCGATCAGTTTTTCCGAGGCAGCCCTGGGTGCAGAAGTGGATGTGCCCACGCTGAAAGGAACGGAATTCATCAAGGTTCCGCCCGGTACGCAGCATGGTGAGGTGTTCAAGATCAAGGGCGGCGGTTTGCCTGATGTACGCAGCCATCGCGTTGGCGACGAACTGGTGCAGATCGTCATTGAAGTGCCCCGGAAATTGACGGAAAAGCAGCGGCAGTTGCTGAACGAATTTGCCGCCACCGAAGACGCCCGTGTCAAGCAGCAGCGCAAAGGATTTCTCGACAAGCTGAAAGGTTTTATCAAAGGCGACGAGCAGTAAGACAAAGGCCATTTTATTGGTTTAACCCATGAGCCAGAAACCCAAAAACCCAACCGAACAAACGCAAGGCAATGCACCGGCGTCAAGTGATGCCGCCGACAAGGGAAACGAACTTTCGGCCCTCACTGCCGAGCGTGATAACCTGCAACAAGAGCGAGATGCGTTGTTTGATCGCCTGGCTCGTGCCACGGCGGATTTCCAAAATTCGCGCAAACGGCTTGAGGCCGACAAGGATCAAGCCATTGCCTTTGCCAACAGCATGTTGATCAAGTCGCTGTTGCCCTTGCTGGATAATTTTGAGCGTGCCCTGGCCGTGGATGCCTCCAAGACTGATGCGGCATCGATTCTCAAAGGCATGGAGATTGTCCACGATCAATGGGTGAAAGTTTTGAAATCGCAGTCATTGGAAGTGATTGCTCCAGAGCCGGGTACGCCATTTGATCCAAGCGTGATGGAAGCATTGATGCACCAACCCAGCGAAAAGTATCCGGAAAGTTCGGTGACGCAGTTGGTGCAGAAAGGCTATGCCTTGCTGGGACGCACGCTTCGACCGGCCCATGTGATTGTCAGCAAAGGCGCCGAATAATATGCCCACCTATGATTATAAATGCGATGACTGCGGCGTGACATTCGAGAAGTTTCAGTCGATCAAGGCGGCATCGCTGAAGAAGTGCCCGGAGTGCGGCAAGAACCATCTGCGGCGACTGATCGGTCCCGGCGCTGGCCTGATCTTCAAAGGCAGCGGGTTTTACGCCACCGACTATCGCAGTGATGCATACAAAACCGCCGCCAAGAGTGATAGCGGCACTACCAGCGAGTCAACGGCCAAACCAAGCACCACCGATACCAAGCCTGCTACAGCAACCCCCAAGGCGGAAACCAAACCCGCGAAAACCGAAAAAGCATCCCGCAAGAGCGAGAAATAAGATTTGCCGCAAGCAGCAGGGGATCGCCGTCTTACGTTGGATTATCACACCGTCATGCCGTCGTCCGCATCCGTTTGCGCCTGTGCTTTCATCGCTTCCCATTCTTCCACGGTGATATTGGCTTCACGGGCTTGCGAGCCTTTGTATTCGCCCACAATTCCAGCAGCGGCCATCTGCTCGATCAAACGGCTGGCACGGGCATAGCCAATGGTTAGCCGGCGTTGCAACAGGCTGACGCTGCCGCGGCGGGTTTCCAGAACCACGCGAACGGCATCATCAAATAATTCGTCCTTCTCACCCTCAGCCGCTTCGCCAAGCGTGGCCCTGATCTGCACCAGTTCCGGCTCGTATTGCGCTTCGGCCAAGCCACGCACCAATTTCACGCTTTCGCGGATTTCCTTGTCGTCGATAAATGTTCCCTGGCTTCGAGTTGGCTTGCTGGCACCCGGCGGCAGGAAGAGCATGTCGCCCTGGCCAAGCAGCATATCCGCGCCATTTTGATCCAGCACAATCCGGCTGTCCATCTTGCTGGCCACACGGAAAGCAATCCGGCTTGGCATGTTGCTCTTAATCAATCCCGTCACCACCGTCGCTTGCGGGCGTTGCGTGGCCAGGATTAGGTGAATGCCCACCGCCCGGCTCTTTTGCGCCAAACGCACAATAAATGCTTCAACTTCCTTTCCGCTGGTCATCATCAAGTCGGCCAATTCATCAACGATGATGACGATATACGGCAGATGCTTGGGTATGCGGGCTTCTTCTTCATCCGATGTCGGTTTGAACCGCTCGATCAATTCATACTTGGTCAGCGCGTTGTAACCCTTGATGTTGCGCACGCCGGCTTCGGCCAGAATTTCATACCGTTCATCCATCTTTTCGCAGGCCCATTCCAGCACGCTGGTGGCCCGGCCGGTTTCGTTAATCACCGGACACATAAGGTGCGGGATATCCTTAAACGGAGCCATTTCCACCACTTTGGGGTCAACCAGAATCAGCTTCACATTGTCCGGCCGCTGCTGGTACATGATGGACAAAAGAATCGCATTGATACAGACCGATTTACCGCTGCCGGTCGTGCCGGCAATCAAACAGTGCGGCATGGCAGCCAGATCGGTAATCAGCGGCTCGCCGCTGGCATCCTTGCCAAGGAACAGCGGAATCTGCATCTTCTGGCACGCTTCCGGGGCCAGTTGCATCAGCTCTTTAAGACGCACCTTTTCCTTCACTGCATTAGGCACTTCAATCCCCACCGTGCTCTTTCCCGGCACCGGTGCCACGATGCGCACGCTCTCTGCTTTCAGGGCGCGCATGATGTCGTTGGATAATGCCGTCACCGCCGACACTTTGGTCCCCGGTGCCATGGCGATCTCATACATGGTGATGACCGGCCCGGTGTCAATTTCCACCACTTTGGCATCAATGCTGAATTCAGCCAGCGCCTGTTCCAGCACGGCAGCCTTCTCGCGCACATAGCTTTCCTGGCTTTCGGCATAGCCATGCTCGGAATCGGCCAGGCAATCCCATGGTGGAAGGTGATATTCACCCAATTCCTTGGGCATCGCCGGCGGACTCACTTGCCGCGGCTTAATCATGCTCGGCAGCCTGACGATAATGTCAGCCCGCGGCTCCGGGGCAACCGCCTGCTCCTGCTCCGGCGGTATTTCCGCCGCTTCCGAAGGGCCGGGATCATGCGCATCATTATGAGCCACCTCCACGGCGGCAGCGGCGGGGCCATCCTGCGGATAATCCAGTTGAATGTCATCAGATGCCTGCGCCGGATCGGCAATGGCATTTTGCGGTACTACCTCATCACCGGCATGTTCCAGTTTCAACACCACCGGTGGTTTGATCGGTTCATTATCTTCTTCGTGTTCATCCGTCCGTTTGGCGGATTTAGCCGTTTCGCGGGCTACAGTCGCCTGGCGCGTTGGCAATGTTGGCATCGTTGGCAGACGGAAATTCACATTTGGCGTGCGGGCCTTTACGTTCGTGTAAGCGGCGGCGGCAATTCCCGGGGCGCGCATCACCAAATCATCGGCGGCCAGCAGCAGGCCGACGACCATGCAAACCATCAGCACAAACAGCGTCCCCACGGTATTGAAGTGCATTTGCAGAAAGCTCGCGGTGGCAATGCCGACAATCCCGCCTGCCCCCTCGGGAAATCCACCCTGCGTACCGCCGTGAATGCGATGCACCATGGCCGCAAACGCGATGGACAAAATCAACAGTCCGATACACCGCAGCCAGGCATCGGTCAGCCGATTGTGATACATCAACAGCGCCAGGCAGACACCGCTGAAAAAGATCATGGGGAACACACCCTGGCCGATCAGCAAAAAGCAGTAGTAGGCAATGCCCGCGCCCACCGAACCGCAGAGGTTTTGTATTGGCGGATACGGATAAACCCCATGGCTGGGCCAATCGCTGGCATGAAAGCTCGCCAGCGCCAGCAGAAAAAATACCCACAAGCAGCCGGCCAGAAAGACCAGAATATTACGTGAAAGATGCGGGCGTTCCATGGTTTATCTCATTGCCGATTGCCGATTGCCGATTGTCGATTGTCGATTGAAAATGCAAAGTGGGCGTCACCCCTGTTTCTTTCAATCGGCAATTGGCAATCGACAATCGGCAATGTTCAACCTGTATGTCCAAATCCGCCCGTCCCGCGTGCGGTTTCGTCAAGGTTATCCACCTCGGCAAGAGCCACCTGCGGCACAGGCATCACCAGCATCTGGGCGATTCTCATGCCACGCTCAACGGCAAACGCGGCCCGGCCCAGATTGATCAGCGGAACCTGCACCTCCCCGCGATAGTCGGCATCAATCGTTCCTACGCAGTTGGCCAGCGTTATGCCAAATTTGCTGGACAAACCACTGCGCGGTCGAATCTGCGCCTCATATCCGGGCGGTACGGCCATGGCAAAACCAGTGGGAATCAACCGGATATCACCCGGTTGCAACACCACCGCCGCCGTGACCGCCGCGAAAAGGTCAAATCCCGCGGCGTGCTGGGTCATTTTCGTGGGCAAAGAAACATCTCGCCCGTGCTCCAGCCGCTTTATCTGTACTATTATCGGAACATTCATGCCTTGGACTCCAATGTGAACTGACGACAGCAATGGGATAACCGTGCCGTTACGCCCATTCGCCGCGGGCCAGCCCTTTGTGGCGCAGTTCGGCGTTAATTTGCCCCAAATGATGCTGACAATGCCGCAGGGCATAAATCGCTTGATCCAGCCGTGTTTCCCCCGTCCAGCGAAACTCTTTTATCCCTGCCAGGAAAGCCTGATCGCTGCTTCCCTTGAGCCAATCGCGCATTTTGGCTTGCACGCGATCCAGCAAACCAAGCATTTGCTGCTGCGAAGGCAATTCCGCCGTCGGCGAATCCTCCCAATTCCCGCCCAACGATCCCCATTGGTATCCCTCGGCACTGTCGGCGCTGTAAAAGCCGGCGGCGTCGATCAGGTGATACGCCATGCGCACCGGTGCCAGCCAATCGCATTGGCTTTCACGCCATTGCCGGTCGGACATTTTGCCAATGGCATCGCGCAGCGAGTCCCACATGCGGTCATACTGCCGGGCGATGATTTGGCCGATGGTTGGTTCAGACATGGTGTTTCTCCTCAAAAGGTATCGGAATATTCTTGATCTTCACTCCAATGCAAGAGTTAAACCTCACCTGGCGAAACCGGTTCGTCTAGCGTCTCGCGGCTAACCGGGGTTACGGTTAGCCGCGAGGCGTGTTAGCCGAACGGGTATCTTTTGCCCGTGCTTTGAAACATTGGTCTCCTGTCAACTGCTCCACTGGTCACCTTCTCGCGTATCGCCGTGCTACATCCTGCCCCATTCTGCTACTTTTTTCGATATGGAAAACGCGTGTTTAGTTATTTATTGCTTTGTGATACCCGCTATTGGCTCCTGCATTGAATTCGCCCTTGCTGGAATAGGGAAACTCGCCGCGGACAAGTTCACAATCTTTGGCCCATTGCTTTACAAGGACAAAGCAACTTGGCATTATAAGCAGCAATTGGAATGTCAATGTCGTTTTCCCGGGGTCTTGAAAACTCCGGTGTCCTTCGTTGAGGTTTTTCGCTCCGTGAGCGCGAGGAGGCTAAATGGGTGCCATCACAACATCCGCTGTTCGCGAGATCATTGATGATTTTGCTGATGAGATAAAAAAACGGCGATTGAAAACAGCGAAGCCGTCCAAAACGGTCATCAATTTCAGGACTGATAAAAAAGACGGAATTGAACGCATCATCTGGCGCATCCCGATATCGATTCTGCGCTATCGTAAGGATAATGGACGCATTGCATCGGATATTGCCGATTACGAATATAGCGTTGGTTCGATCGATGAGAAAAATGCAGAGGGACAAGCCCGTATTGCAACATTTCTTGATAAGAAGGACCGCGAGAAGACCGAGGTGCTAAGCAAGTCAATCATGCACGATGGGCAAGAACAACCAGCCATAATCACTTGCGATGGATTCTTGATAAACGGGAATCGAAGAAAGTTGGTGATGGACAGGTTGCACAAGGAGCATCCTGAAAACGATGATTTCGCTTTCATGAAGGCCGTCATCCTACCCGGAAAGGATGAAGAGGGCGGACCGCCAACAAAACTTGAAATCGAAATGATTGAGAACCGGTATCAACTTCAAAGTGACGGCAAATCTGAGTATTACAATTTTGATCGCGCTCTTTCCATCAAACGAAAAATTGAGATAGGACTCTCCCTTGAGGATCAGTTGCGCGACGACCCTGGGGTAAATACAACTGAATTGGATAAAGCTGTAAAGAAATACGAACGTGAATATCTTGAACCGTTAGCGTGCATAGATAGATACCTAAAGCAGTTTAAGCGTATCGGCCTATATCGAATGATATCGGCCGGCACGTATGATCCCGAGGGACGGTGGCAGGCATTTCTTGACTATAGTAAGATGCTTTCCGGGCAACTCATGAATCCTAAACGGAGAACCCAGTGGGACATTGAAGAGGACGAGATCGGGAACATTGAGGAAGCGGCTTTTGATATTATTCGGCTGCGCTCGGTGCCGGACATGCCCAAGGTTCACGAGATCATGCGCAACTTGCCGAAGTACTGTAGCACCAAGGAGGGCAAACGCGACATCATGCAGATTGCGGATGTAGTGGAGCCAATTCTCCCACCAGATGAAACGGTGGACGAGCACGGAAAACAGTTATCGTTCCCGGAGATAGACGCGAAGTGGGTTGCGAAGAATAAGCAGAATATTACTTATCGATTGAAGAAGGCGAGAACGAGCCACGAAAGTCGCAAGGAAAAGGAGACCCCCCTTGAACTTCTGGAGGCGGCATACGATAAACTTTCGCCCGACGTGATCCATATAGGCGATATTGCGGTTCCTGACTTAGCCAAAGCGAGGCGGTTAGTGACTGACATACAAGAGCGCGCTCATGAAATCGAAGGGGAAATCTTCCACTTTGAAAAAGAATGCAGGAAGCTTGGCCAGAAAAAGTCATGATCCATATCAGACGCGAAGACAATCTCGTTATTGTAGAGGTGGAAGACGGCGACTTGGCACCGAAGCATGAGAGCCAGTTAGTGGTTTGGGGTTTTTCTCCGCGAACTTCAGCCAACACTTTCGAATGCCCGATCGGTGATAAAACGCCAAGAATCGTGGCGTATTTACGGCGGTCTGGCCGGAAATGTTCCCTTACTGCCGAAATAAGAGATATTTTGGTCACTCATCAAACCCAATCGAGGCGCCTTGCTGAAGCCATCGCCCAAGGAAGGCAATTCAAAGACGGGAACGGTGGCGGCTCTCAAGCAGTAGAATTCATTCGATATACTCAAAGTAACATCGCGCGGCAATTAAAGGAGCATCAACTCAAAGCCGCGCTGCATCTTGTGTCCGTAGGGAATGGAGCCAATTTTTCCGTTCCAGGAAGCGGCAAGACCAGTGTGGCCCTGGCTGTATTTGCGTGGCTCCGTAGCAAGGGCATGATAGATTCACTGTTCGTAGTGGGGCCCCCGGCGTGTTTTGGTCCATGGCGCACCGAATATCAGGCAGTCGTTGGGACCGAGCCGTCTTGCGAGGTTTTGGCGGGAGGCGACATTGATGTCCGAAGGGGAAAATATTATGTAAATGCGACGTCAGTTTCGGATTTGTACCTCACGACTTTCCAGACGTTGGAAAGGGATTGGGAGGCGGTTCGCGTGCTCTTCGAGCGCCAAGGCGTTCGCTTTTTTCTGGTAATTGACGAAGCGCATTACATCAAGCAAATTGATGGCGCATGGGCTACGGCAGTGCTAGGAATTGCGAAATATGCGGAGCGCCGATGCATCCTTACGGGAAGTCCGTTTCCTTGCAGTTACGCAGATGGATTCAATCTTTTCGACGTATTATGGCCAGAATCCCCACCGATAGCGAATGAAGATCGTCATAAAATAACCCTGTACTGCCAACAACGGCATTGGGACCGAGCAGCACAACTTCTCGACGAGTCCATTGGGCCGCTTTTTTACCGCGTGCGGAAAAGCGATCTGCATCTTGCTCCCCAGATTTTCCACCCTCCAGTCGTTGTTGGTATGAAACAATATGAACGGCTCATCTATGATTCGGTCTTGGACCGCATACGCAATATTTCAATGCCGGATTATGTTCGGAATTTGGACCTTCTTCTGCGGCTGCGCCGCGGGCGGATGGTGCGGTTTCGCCAATGCTTGTCATACGCCGGGTTACTCGCTGGGGCGGTAACGGAATATAACGAAGACATTGTGGAAAACGATATTTCCTTGTCCGACGTCATCAGCCACTACGCTCAATTGGAAAGCCCGGCAAAGCTTGATACGCTGATGCGTCTAGTGCAGGACTTGCATTCGCAAGGTGAAAAGGTGTTAGTTTGGGCAAATTTTATTGGCACATTGGAACATGTACAAGACACCGTCGCATCGTCGGGAATTGGCGTCAGACTAATATACGGTGCAACGCCAGTCGATAAGTTCGACGCAAAAGACGAGATGACGCGGGAAGAGATTATTGCGATGTTTTTGGATCGAAACAGTGGCGTTGATGTTCTTGTAGCAAATCCTGCGGCGTGCGCGGAGTCCATTTCACTTCACAAGACTTGCTCTCACGCTATTTATTATGATCTTTCCTACAATTGTGCGCAATACATCCAGTCGTTGGATCGCATCCATCGTGTCGGAGGATCAGAGGATAAACCATCGCATTATTATTTTCTGCAATACGGCGATACGCTGGAACACGACATACTTGATAATGTTCGCCGTAAGGCAGAAAACATGAGCCGTGTTATCGACCGGGAATATCCAGTCTACTCCCTGGATATGTTCGGCGAAGACGACGAGGTAGAGGCATATGAGCGACTTTTTGGGTCCGAACGAAAACAGTAACCTTTTTCAGGATTTACGGTGGTGCCAGGTAATCGCACTTTTGGGGGTTTTGCGCGATTCGCGATTGCATGACGAGCAGCACATTGAAAGACGTTTTAGGGAGCAGGCCACATTCTATTCGCAAACCGCGAAGTATTTGGGTGATATTGGATTAATCACGCGCGCCAACCAACAAATCACGTGCAATAAGCCACTGCCAGATGACCAGCTTGCGTCCACCGCGCTGGTGATGGAAATGTTTTGGGGAACCGAAAACCAGTATCGCGCTGAGGTCTTTCGTTTCCTGCAACGGTTTGAGATTTCGGCGGGTGAGGTCATTTGCCGCATGGACCCCGTTACCCGTATGCGATATAGCGCTACACGGAATTTCCTGATGGATCTGGGGATCATTGCCCACCGTGCCGATGGTGACTACTACATCGTCGAGCCGGCGAGCATTACCATTTATGCTCAGGCGTGTTTGGCGCGATCGAATTGCGCGCCAGCAAGAATAGCTGCTTCCTCTTTAGATCGCGAGAATTTTGGAAACGAGGTGGAAAAGGCTGTCGTCGCTTTCGAGCGGGAGCGCGTTGGCCCTGCGCTGGCTTGTCGGGTGGAGCATGTGGCGCGGCGGAATGCAGCCGCTGGTTACGATATTTTGAGCGTGAGCAACGCGCCCTCCGGATTTATCCCCCGCTACATCGAGGTAAAGGCTGTTTCCAACCGTTCCTTTCAGTTCTTTTGGACTGACAACGAAATTAATGTTGCAAGCGTACTTGGTTCATTGTACTACCTGTATCTTGTACCCGTGGGACCGGGCGGCGAGGCAATGATGAACAATCTGGTGATGATCGGCGATCCGAATTCGACCGTTCTCAAGGGTGATGATTGGATCGTGGAGGCACACGTTCGCTTGTGCCGACCGCGGGTGGTGAGCGTTGTCACGTTCGAAGGCACCGTATGAAAAAGTCTTACATAAAGCCGACGCACACAGCCGAATCATTTCGCGCCCAGCCCGCCAAGTCTCCGTTTGGATATTACGGGGCCAAGCTGAGAATTGCCGGCCAAATTATCGCAAAACTGCCGCCACATAACGCTTGGGTCGAAGCTTTCTGCGGCTCCGCCGCCATCACACTCGCCAAGCGCCCGGTGCCGATCGAAGTCATCAATGACTTGGACGGGGAAATTGTCAATTTGTTTAGGCAGTTAAGAAAAAATGCACCGGCGCTGTGCCGTAATATTGCCCTGACGCCGTATGCACGTGCGGAGTTCCAAGGGGCGCGAACGCCCTTGAAGCGACTTAGCGCGCATGAGCGAGCCAGACGGTTTCTTATTAACAGTATGATGACCGTAAACGCCACAGTTGGCAGCGAGCATGCCGGGTTTTCTTTCTCGTCGTCATATGCGCGTGATGGGAAAGAGGCTCGTGTCTGCCGTTGGTACAAGCTACCTGAGCGGCTTGAAAAGGTTGTTGAGCGTCTGCGCGGTGTGCGGGTCGAAAACCGCAACGCATGCGATTTGATCGCCATGTTTGCAGACCGACCAGCAACCTTGATATACCTAGACCCGCCATATTATACAAAGAGGCAGCACGGCTATGTTATCGACGCAAATGATGCGGGCTTTCACACAAAACTCCTTGAGATTTGCAAAAAAGCAAAGTGCATGTTGCTAATCAGCGGCTACGATAACCCTTTATATCGAAAGTTGTTGAAACCATCCGAAGGCTGGAAGATGTGGCGGATCAAAACGCACACGCGGGATACTAGCGGCAAGGATTATGACCGAACCGAAGTATTGTGGATGAATCGTGCGTTCATTAAGGCACGACAGCAAAAGAAAGTGCCAATTCATCTGACGAAAGCTGAGCGAACTAATAACAAGGTCAATCCGGCCAGATAGTGAGGTATTGGTTGGTGTACATTACCAGTCAAAACCTACCTCGACGGTATTTTATGCCGACAAAACAAGATTTTTGCCAGCGTTCATTTCAGCCACTTTTCGGCCCAAAGTTGGCTCAAAATTAACCAAACGTGCCATAAAATCGGCAACTCGTGCCTACTTTTCCCGCCCCACCGATATAGCAATAAACATTAAAATAAGTATGCGCTTTCGTCAAAAAGCGCATACTTTTGTATACTTTTAGAGGTTCTTGGACACAACAGCTTTGGGATGGCCTGTTGCAGAAGAACACGCTTCCCTGCGCGACGGAGTACCCTCTCTGCGGGGCGCGGTTAAACGGAACGGTCGATAAGGTTCATCGTTCGCTCAATCAGCAGACGGGCGAATTCGGCCTTGGACATCATGGGCGGCAGGGGTTCCTGCCGGCCGTCGGGATAAAGCAGGGTGGCGGTGATGCGGGGGCTATTCATGGTTTCCAGCGGGTTGTAGACCATCAAATCCAGGTGCTTGCGCTTCAACTTGGCCACGGAGGTCTGCAACTGGCCCTGCGGTAGAAGGCTGAAACCAATGGTACGCTGGTGCGGCAGCTTGGTGCGCGAGGCGTCGGCCACAATATCGGGGGTGGATTCAAGTTCCAGCACATGCCTGCCCGTACGCGGTATCTTGCCGGTGCTGACGGCCACCGGGCGGAAATCGGCCACGGCGGCGGCCATGATCAGGGCGTCATGGTGGCGAAAGTTGGCCATCACCGCCACGTGCATCTGCTCGGCCGTCTCGACATCAATGCGTTTGACGGTGGTAGGCACGGCAAGGGAAATCGGCCCGGCGATGAGCGTAACCGAATGCCCCTTGGCCAGGGCCGCCGCCACCAGGGCAGCACCCAATGTGCCGCTGCTGCGGTTGCCAATATAGCGAACGGCATCAATCGGCTCATGGGTTGGGCCAGCGGTAATCAGCAGCTTCATAGGCGTATAAAAATACCCGCCCAACCCCCAAACCCCAAACCCGAATCCCCAAACCCCACTCCCATTTCCTCATCCTGCCGCCGGGATATCGGCGGCGTTGGTCGCCAGCTTGCCGGCCTTTACGCGGTCATATTCTTTCTTGACCCAGTCGATCTTGTCGGCATTCCGTTCCATCCACAGCGGGATCGGCGTATGCAGGCCCTGCTTATCCAGTTCGGCAAATTCCACGACCACATCGCCCCGGGTATAGCTGGACAGATCATGCAGCTTGCCCATGTGAATACATTCGGTGGGGCAAGGCTCGGTGCAAAGGGCACAAAACAGGCACTTGCTGTAATCAATGGCAAAGCGAACCAGCTTGCCGTTCTTTGGATCATCCGGATTGACAATGCCCAGCGCCTTATCCACCTTGCGCGGCCCGGTCTTGTCGATGTAAATGCAATCCACCGGGCAAGCCTTGGCACACTGGTCGCAGGCGATGCACTTGGATGCTTCAAATTCATGGATGCCGCGGTAGCGGGGGGCCAGCGACAGCCGATGCTCGGGATACTGCACGGTGACGGTTTTCTGGAAGCAGTATTTGAGGGTGATGCTCAAGCCGATGGCAATGGACTTCACATTGTCATAGATATTTCGGAAGTAATCGCGTGCGGAACTCATGTTGGGCTTAATCATACGCCGGTTGGCGGCAACATCAAAATGAGTGGTTCGGCCGCAGTGGAGCGGAAACCGTGCCTTTTGAGGGGCGTATTGGTTTGGGACGGTGAATTGCGAAAATGCACGCTGGTGTGACAGGCCAATTTGGCAGCAGCACTTAGGGCACAAATGAGGTGCGCAATCCATCGGGCAGCCAACGCGCGGAAAAATGGGATTTTCCGGCAAGTAAATCAACCATGTGGCGGCCAAGGACTTCGTACCGCCAGCCTTTCATCACGCGGAATTGGGTCGTGGGATGGTTGGCCAGCAGGGCACGGTAAACATCGCCGATTTCCTGCCGGCTGGTGGTCAGGTTGGCATCGACGCCTTGCCCGGCACAGAGGCATTGGGCCGCGGCCCATAAAGCGTCGGCTTGAAATTTTTCTTCCGGTGGTGGCTCCCGCATAAACGCGGCCGGCTGGGCCGTGGCCGGTAATGCCAGGGCGGCGGCGGTCATTTCCAAGATTTTCTGGCCAAACTCGGCCTCGATGGGCCGGGGCAAACCGCGAACGCGGGCCAACTGCTGAACATCCTTGATGGGGTTACGAGCCAGGTCGATCAGGATTTCATCCTTGAGGAATGAACGGGGCGGCATGTCGGCATTTCGGGCTTCGGTGTTCCGCCATTGGACAAGTTCCTTGAGAATCGCCAAACCGTGCGGCGGCAGAGAACTAGCCCCGCGCAATCGCATGAAATTGGACTCCGGATCGAACTGATAAAGCTGCGGATTGGCCAATGATGCCGACTCCTCGGCCGCGTGACTTGCCTGCCCGCGCTGCGTCAATCGATCGCCCAAAGCTTTGCGCACAGCCGGCAGATAGCGTACATCATCCGCGGCATAGCGAAGTTGCTGGCTGCTTAATGGCCGGCGGCCCCAGTCGGTAAATGTCAGCCCTTTTTTCAAGTGGACTTCCAACGTCGCCTGTACCAGTTTGCCCAGCGAAAGCGGGTAGGGATACCCGGCAAATCCGGCGGCAATTTGGGTGTCGAACAGATTGGCCGGTGGTGTGCCACCGTCGCGGAAGAGCGGTTCGACATCCTGCTGGCCAGCATGGACGATCTTTTCCACGGATGGATCGCGCAGCAGGTTCCACAGGGGATTCAGATCAACTTCGGCAAAGGGATCAATGAGTGCCACGCGCGTTGGCGAAGCGATTTGGATCAGGCAAAGCCGAGGCAGGTAACTGAGTTCGCCGATAAATTCACTGTCGAAGGCAAAACTGCCGGTTTGGCGAAGTTCTGCCGCCAGAGTAAGCACACCCTCACTGCTGAGGATCAAATCAGGCGGGGCTTTGCACACCAGCGGATGATTGATCGGTTGCTCGTGTTGATGCAGTGCATCATCGGCGTGAGCCTGGGCATCGGCCCGTGAGCGATGGCTGTGCCTGTGCGGCGAGTACAAACTCATGTGTTTTCGCGTCGTTTCATCCTTGGCCATGTCAGGCAAACCTTTCAACTGCGCTGGTTCCCAAGCAAAGAGGCTAATCAATTTGCAAGATGGATCAAGGGAAAAACATTTTCGTAATGAATGCGAAACCCATCAGACCCACAATGGGGTTGCATAATTCGGGACATCCGGTTTATTTCATTGACTTTGTTCCACAGGCGGGTAATTATCTTTTTATAGCAGTTTTAGACTGTTGAGTTTTGGCTGGTGGCGCGCGTTACCTGATCCAGATTAGTGGGCCGCGTTGAAGAATTCGTCGTACTAAACTTGGACAGCGGATGAAAGGCATGGTTATGCTCGGCAGAAATTGTCGCCGGATTTGGCGAGCCAGATGCAAGATACAACGGAATCTGGCATCGCGGGGCCAGCCACCGGTCGAATTTCTGGAACGCAGAACGCTGCTTTCGGGCAGCGGCCACACCGTCACACCGACGTTTATCATCGAAGGCCCGGCTCCCGCGTCTGATGGCATGGCATCAGCGGCGGATATCAGCCCGCTGACGACATTAAGCCCGCCCTTCACCCCCACAGAGATCGTGCAGGCCTACGGTGTCGGCAATATTTCCTTCAACGGTGTCAGTGGCAATGGCAGCGGCCAGACCATCGCCATTGTCGATGCCTTCAATGATCCCACCATCATCGCGGATGCAAATACCTTTAGCGGGCAATACTGCCTGCCAGAATTCAATACTGGCAGCGGGCCTACGCTGACAGTTTTGAACCAGACTGGCGGCACCACTCTGCCCGCCAACGCACCTTCCAACGATGAATGGGATGTTGAGGAATCGTTGGATGTGGAATGGGCTCATGCCATCGCACCGCAGGCCAATATCGTGCTTTTTGAAGCCAACAGCGACAATGATTCGGATGTTTATGCCACTGAAGTAACCGCTGCTGCTTATCCGGGTATTTCGGTTGTTTCCAATAGCTGGACCGAGGGTGAATTTGATGGTGAGCAAAGCGACGATGCCTATTTCGTAACACCTGGCGGACATCAGGGTGTGACATTTCTGGCCAGCACGGGCGATGGCGGTGCACCGGGCGGTTATCCGGCTTATTCGCCAAACGTCATAGCGGTCGGTGGCACAAGTTTGACGATTAATGGCAACGGTTCATATGGCGGAGAAAGCGGCTGGAGTGGCAGCGGTGGGGGGATCAGCAGTTATGAAACCCAACCGGCCTATCAGAACGGCAATGTAAACGGCCTCAGTTCAACTTACCGGACCATTCCCGATGTGGCCATGGACGCCAATCCAAGCACCGGTGTGTACGTGCTGGATTCCTTCCGCTGGGGCAGCCAGTTGTACGAGGTTGGTGGCACGAGTGTGTCCTGTCCGTTGTGGGCCGGCCTGATTGCCATTGCCGACCAGGGGCGTGTTCTTAATGGCTTGGGTACGTTGGACGGTTTCTCGCAAACATTGCCTGCTCTATACAACCTGCCTTCTTGGGCCTTTAACGACATTACCACCGGCAACAACGGCTTTGCCGCAGGGCCGGGTTACGATCTGGTTACCGGCCGTGGCAGTCCGATTGCTAGCGTGTTAGTACCGCTATTAGCCGGTAGTTCACGTCTGGCTTTTGCCCAACAACCGACCAACATCGCAGTTGGCAGTGCGATCAATCCCGCAGTTACGGTCGATGTCGAATACGGCAACGGCAGCATCATCACCAGCGATAATTCCAATGTGACGCTATCGGTTTACTCCGGCCCCAATGGTGCCACGCTTCAGGGAAATGTCACCGTGGCGGCGGTTAATGGCGTGGCCACATTCGGCAATGTTTCTTTGACAACGGTGGGCAACTACACCTTGGAAGCCAGCGACGGCAATTTTGTCACGGCATGTTCCAATGTTTTTGCCGCGACACCGGCGGCGGCAGCCAAACTTGTTTTTGTCCAGCAACCCAGTAATTGCGGCACTGGAATAACCATCTCTCCGGCGATAACGGTCGATGTGGAGGATCAATTTGGCAATATTGTCACCAGTGATACATCCACCGTCATGCTATCCACTGCCAGTGGGCCGGGAACCTTAACGGGAACGACAACCATTACTGCCGTTGGCGGCGTGGCGACGTTTGGCAATGTCTCCCTGACAACGGCGGGCAACCACACATTGAACGCATCTGATGGCAACCTAACCAGTGCAACATCCAGCAGCTTTACGGTGGTCCCATCCATCAGCACCACAACGGCAGTTGCATCCAGCAACGGCTCGGACAGTTATGGCCAATCAGTGACGTTTACCGCCACGGTAACGCCGGCCAGCAGCAGCGGTGAAACTGGAACCGTGAAGTTCCAAATTGATGGAGGCAACACCGGCAGCCCGGTAGCCTTGAGCGGCAACACCGCCAGCTACGCCATTTCAACACTAAGTGCCGGTAACCATTCCATCATCGCCATTTATAGCGGCGACAACTTCTTCACCACCAGTACTAGTTCAACTTTTACCCAGGCTGTCGCCAAAGCCACCACCGCAACGATCATCACCAGCAGTAATAGTTCAAACGGCTATGGACAGCCGGTGACGTTTACGGCGACCATAACACCAGCCAGCGGCAGTGGTGAAACCGGCACCGTTCAGTTCCAGATTGACGGAGGTAACGCGGGAAGTCCCGTGGCAGTCGGCGGCAATATAGCCGTGTTTACCACCGCGACGTTGAGCATCGGCAGCCACGGCATTGATGCGATCTACAGCGGTGACGGTAATTTCACCTCCAGCACCAGTTCCACTTTCACACAGAATGTCGCCCATATAGCCACCACGACTTCCATCGCCTCCCGTGATATTTCGGCGGGCTACGAGCCATCGGCGACAGTCACCGCGATGTTTGACGATGGGACAGAACCTTTGGGGGACTTGGTAATGGATTCCTCCGGCGATTTGTTCGGAACGACCTATTCCGGTGGCGACAACGATGCCGGCACCGTCTTTGAAATCGCCAGCGGAAGCGGCACCATCACCACTTTAGCCTCATTTGATAATACCAATGGACAAGGCCCGCGGGGTGGCGTGGTTGTGGATTCTTCCGGCAATGTTTTTGGCACGACCAACGGCGGTGGCGCCTATTCCGACGGCACTATTTACGAGATAGCCCACGGCAGCGGCGTTATTACCACCCTGGCCTCGTTTAACGGCACCAACGGATCAACTCCCTGGGGCAACCTGATGATGGATTCATCCGGCAATCTTTACGGCACGACGGCCTCCGGTGGGGCCAACGGCAGCGGCACGGTTTTTGAGGTTGCCCACGGCAGCGGGAATATCACCACGCTGGTTTCGTTTAACGGCACCAACGGCAGGAACCTCCGTGGCGGTGTGATCATGGATGCCGCCGGCGATATCTTCGGCACAACCTACGGCGGCGGGGCTTACGGCAATGGCACGGTTTTTGAAATCGTCGCCGGAAGTGGGATTATCACGTCGCTGGCCTCGTTTAACGTCACCAACGGGGCGCACCCTGACGCTGCGGTGGTCATGGATGCCGCCGGCGATATCTTCGGCACAACTTACAGCGGTGGTGCCAACAGCAAGGGCACTGTCTTTGAGATTGTCCACGGCAGTGGCACCATTACCACGCTGGCTTCGTTTAACGGCGCCAACGGCCAAACCCCCGAAGCGGACTTGGTGCTGGATTCCGCCGGCGACCTTTTCGGCACGACCAATGGGGGTGGCGCCAACAGCGACGGCACGCTCTTTGAAATCGTTCATGGCACCGGGATCATCACCACGCTGGCTTCGTTTAACGGCACCAACGGCCAGAACCCCGCGGCTGGCGTGGTCATGGACTCCCACGGGAACCTTTTCGGCACAACATCTTCCGATTCGGTTGAGGGTGACGGCACGGTTTTCGAATTGGCCGTGGCACCGGCAGTTTATGCCCAGCAAGTCATCTTCACGGCCACGGTAACGCCCAACGTCGGTGCCGGCCCGACCGGCACCGTACAATTCCAAATCGACGGCGGCAACGCCGGTAGCCCGGTATCCCTCAGCGGCAACATTGCCACCTATACCACCTCGACGCTGAGTATTGGCAACCATTCGATTGATGCGATCTATAGCGGCGACAGCAACTTCACCACCAGCACCAGCCTCACTTTGACACAGAACGTCCAACCGCTCGCCTGGCTTAATCCCGGCAGCGCGGCCATCTGGAATCCGGCCGCCCAAACCTTCACAGTGACCGGCAACGCCACGATCATCGGTGATCCAAACAAATTTGGCGTGACGGCCAATATCAATGACGTCAGCCCATCCAGCAATTTGACCGTGGACACACAGGTAGCCGATGGCGGCGATGGTGATACGCTGGTTCACCTTGGCACCATCAGCGGCAACGGAACCATGACCATCACCCGCACCAATGTGGATATCGCCGGCAACTTTAGCCAGACAGCTCTGGTGAACAGCGGCACGGTGGAAATCGACGGCACGGGTGCGGTCGGTCAGCTTGCCGGCAACGGCAGCTTGACCATCGGCAACGGCTCATCCAACAACACCGTACAGCTTACCGCCGCCACAACCCCGGATAGTATAACCAACACGCAAACATCGGTGCTGATTAGCGTTGGCTCGACTCTGGACATCACAAATAACGCGATCCTGCTACATTATGGTAACGCCAGCACCTCGTTGGCGACGCTACAAGCCGCCGCGGCATATGGTGCCGGGGTTAACGGCGCATCCGGTGCTTCCGGGTCAATCATCAGCAGCACCGCCAACGTCGGCAATCCAGGACAATACACCGTCGGCTACGCCGACAGCACGGAACTCACTTCCATTGCCACCGGAAACGTGAAGGTGATGTACACCCTGACCGGCGATGCCAATCTCGATGGCATGGTGAATTTCAACGACTTCTCAATCCTGCAAAACAACTATGAAACCACCGGCGATGATTGGTCGCAGGGCGATTTCAACCACGATGGAAGAGTAAATTTCAACGACTTCTCACTGTTGCAAAATAACTACGATTCCAACGTCAGCACGACAGCCGTTTTCAGTTCGGCGCTGATTAACCGCACCGCCACAGCCCCGGCTGCCGACAGCATGGCACAACCAATTTCCCAGCTTTACATCCCGGCCGCAGAGGACCTTTTCAACTCAGACGCAACCACCGACGGCTGGATACCTGAAGATACTGCGGATTCGCTGCTATAAATCAGTTTAGCCGCTTGGCTGGTTTCTCTTTCACCCCTGTGCCAGCAAAACGTGCGCAAGTGCCGCTACACCAAAAACGCACCCAAGAACATTACAGAATGAATTTCCCCAAGTCTTCATCTTTTATCACATCGGCCAGGCGCTGGGCGACATACTCGGCAGTGATGGTGACATGCTTGTCGGGCAGATCGGGAGCCTCAAAGCTGATGAGCTCGAACACCCGTTCCATAATGGTATAGAGCCGGCGGGCACCGATGTTTTGCGCCCGGCGGTTCAGGTCGTAAGCCAATTGGGCCATGGCGTCAATCGCCCCGTCGGCAAACTTCACCTTTACGCCTTCGGTGGCCAGCAGTTGAATTTGCTGTTCGGTCAGGGCATTCTTCGGCTCGTGCAGAATGCGGACGAAATCCTCTTTGGTTAAATCGGCCAATTCCACCCGGACGGGAAACCGGCCTTGCAATTCGGGCATCAGGTCGCTGGGTTTGCTGCTATGAAACGCGCCGGCGGCGATAAATAAAATGTGATCGGTTTTGACCGGACCATATTTGGTGATGACCGTGCTGCCTTCAACGATGGGCAGTAAATCTCGTTGTACGCCTTGCCGGGAGACATCCGGGCCATTTTGTGATTGCGGGCCGCAGATTTTGTCGATTTCATCGAGAAAAACGATGCCGCTTTGCTCGACGCTTTCGATGGCCTGGCTATGGATTTTGTCGCGGTCCACCAGTTTTTCGGCTTCCTGCATTTGCAGCACGCGGCGGGCATCGCGCACTTTCATACGCTTGGTATCGTGCCGCGAGGGGAGCATCTTTTCAAACATCGATTGGAGATCGATGTCCATTTCCATGCCGGATTGGCCCAGGACACCGATGGCGGTGGCCCGCTGTTCGATTTGCAGTTCGATATCGCGGTCTTCCAGTTCGCCGGCTTTGAGTTGTTCGTGCAGCTTTTCTCGCACACGTTGCCGCTTGGCTTTGGCTTCGTCGTCGTGGTCGCCGTGATGATCGCCGGGCAGCAGTGCATCGAGCAAGCGTTCATCCACCTGGCGTTCGGCCGGTTCGCGCACCTGTTCGGTCATCTCGCTTCGCACCATGGCGATGGCCACATCCAGCAGATCGCGGATCATGGAATCGACATCCCGGCCGTGATAACCCACTTCGGTATATTTGGTGGCTTCAACCTTGATAAACGGGGCACCGGTCAGCCCGGCCAGACGGCGGGCGATTTCGGTTTTGCCCACGCCGGTGGGGCCGATGAGGATTATATTCTTGGGAGAAATGTCCTGGCGCATTGCTTCTGGGAGCTGTTGCCGCCGCCAGCGATTGCGTATGGCCACCGCCACGGCGCGCTTGGCGTCGGCCTGTCCGACAATGTAGCGATCCAGTTCTTCAACAATCTGCCGAGGTGTTAGGTGCCGCATGACGAGGCATTGTACCCGATGGCGGTGGAATGGGGAGTGATGCCGAGCAATTATGG